>Ga0114902_1000106_pt1 | contig 56838 bp, 63 predicted proteins | sample MalvireepMed_s12_FD_87291 | JGI IMG/M metagenome (GOLD analysis project Ga0114902, IMG submission 87291) | Marine viral communities from the Global Malaspina Expedition - Malaspina viral metaG DeepMed_s12 | ecosystem: Environmental > Aquatic > Marine > Oceanic | place: Mediterranean Sea... | reverse complement strand
TGAATCCACGATTACAGCTGACGGGGCAGATACGGAAACCACGGCGTTGAGCGTCGGGACGACGAGCACCTATAACAGGGCAGCAGGCAGCTTTGTTGACGATGGGTTCTTGATTGACGATAGCGTAACCGGATCAGGCTTCACCAATAGTGCTAATAATGCGACTTCAACGGTAACGGCGGTCACGGCTACTGTGCTGACCATAACAGGAAACACTTTAGTTGTTGAGGCAGCAGGTGTCAATGAACGCATTGTGAAGGTGATTACTCCAGATACCCCCTTAACAGAAATGCAAGATCCTCGGCGACTTGTGTATACTAAGTTTCCTGCAAAGGTTGTCAACATCAACTTCGATCTCGGTCCGCGTTCGCCCTGGAACATCACGGCCGTTGGGATTATTTTACAAAAGTCCTCTGTGGCAACAAATATCCGATTCATGAGCAAAGCAGCAACCGCTGATTCATATACGACACAACAGGCCATTACCCTGTGGACACCTGAAACGAGTGATGGCGCAGATGGCTATAGCGCAGATGCGCGGCCTGCCGACGAGTACCCTTCGGATGATACACGGGAGTTCCCTAACGATCCTCTGTATTATTGCCTGCTGGCCAGTGCAAAAAATCATCGGTATTGGCGCATCCGCGTCACAGATACAGGTGGAGATGGCAACGTATACGCCTCGGTTCCTTTTATTGGTATTCCATGGGAAGCCCCGACAGACAAGGGCATCAGCAGTTTCTCTCTTGTCCCGATTGATGACTCTACTGTGACAGAAACCCCGACCGGAGTAGATACAATTAACCCTGGTCGTCGGCGCAAAGAAATTAACATTTCTTTTCAACAAACTGACTCTTCAGACACCTGGTCTACGGTAATCTACCGCCTAGAGGAGCATGGAATCACAGATCCTGCGTTCGTTTTTCTCATCCCTCCTGCGAGTGATAGCAACGTCATAACAGCAACGGATGCTGATGGACGTGTTTTGTATCGGTCGAGTTTATATGGGCGGCTAGCTTCGTTGCCAGATTTCAGCTACGCACCGAACGCCGGGCTGTCCTATGTGGATATCGGCGGGTTTAGTGTTAGGGAGACATTTTAATGCAGCAAGAAAAGAAGATGCCCTATATACCCACTGAGTTGACTTACCAAGAGCAGAAGGCTTTTGAGTCGCAGGTGAAATTAGATCAGGATAAAGAGTTGAAAGATAGAAATAGACAAGCAAGGCATGCCGAACTCCCTGGCCCTGTATCAAAATCTGATGGATGGCCCACGGTACCGGATGCTGCTGCCTTGGCTCGACTCCAGCTACTATGGGTGTCCTATGAGCGCGATCAGGCGCGCTTAGTTGCCGCACAGCAACAACATCAACAGGCTCACCAGGTTCGCCAGAGCAGTGAACAAGCGTGGAATGAAGCATTTAAGACGTGCCAGGTAGAGTTTCATGCTGAAGGCCATGGCATCGACTTTGTGTCTGGCACCTGGATAAAGCCGAAGGAGTAACATGCTATGCCGGACCTACTCACGCAAACCAACACCAGTTTAAAGTATGTCACCGCTGGCTATCTGACTCCGAATGCAGACGCCTATAGTCCGAACACGACAACAATAGAGGCTTGGTTTGCTGCGGGGCCTGCGCTCAAGGAAGCGAACGGTGGAACGGGGGTCACCTCCCTCGCCTCAATTGCACCCACAGCGGCATTTGGTGTAACGCCAGCAAGCGCGAGCAACGCGACGTTTACTCTTGCAGGCGGTGGCGTGTTTATCGTGACTGGTGGGGCAATGCGGCCTGCTCAGTCGGTTGAGGCTGCTACGGGCACGAGTGGCGGATATAGCTTTGCTGGGGATACAAACACACTTTTTTATCGATCAGGCGCTGATGCTGTGGCTATAAGGACGGGAGGCGTTGATGCTCTTCTTGTCAATGCTACGCAAGAAGTTACCGTTCAAAGCGCACAGGCAACAACGCTTTTAGAAGTTGATAACACTGCTACCGATGGCGACCCAATCCTTGCTTTTTCGTTGTCAGGGACTCAGACGTTTACCATGGGTGTTGATGACGGAGACAGTGATAAATTCAAAATTGGTACGTCTGCAATCGGAACAAATACGCGCGTGACAGTTGATTCATCTGGTAATGTCGGCATCGGCACTACTGCTCCAGACGCACCCCTAGATGTACAGGGTGAAGTGATGATTTCGCAGACTGGAGCAGTGGCAGGCAACACACCCAAGTTGCAATTTGCAACAAGCGGCGGCACAGCAGATCGGGCATGGATTCAAGGAGATGTTACGGTCGTTGGTGATTTACAACTGCAAACGGAAGGTGGCCAATCACTTATTTTGCAACCCACAGGTGGCTCTGTAGGAGTAGGCACAACCAGTCCAGCGCATACCATTGATGTTGTGGGAACAGCGGGTCTTTCGACAGGAACGGCCTGGACAAATACCTCGGATGGCCGCCTAAAAATCGAATTAGGCCCTATTGATAATGCTCTTTTTATATTACGCAAGCTTCGCCCTATCCGCTATAAACGAAATGCACTATGGGCTGAAACATATGATGCCACACTAATAGAAGAACAACGCGAACGTATGGGATTCATTGCACAAGACCTTGAGAAAACAGCTCCTTTCTTTATCCGTGAAGAAGATCAGCATGGTTATATGACCTGGAATCCCGATGATTTTTATGGCTTAGCAGTTGCCATGATGCAAGGATTGGATAATCGACTGACAGCGCTAGAAACATCTAAATAAAGAAGACTCTGAGATGGCCACCACACCAAATTAGAGGAGAAATAAATGCCAGTTATTACGTATGACCGGGAAACCATCGTGGTCCAGAATCCGACCACAAACCTCACTTTTCGTTTCACCTGGTCGGCGGATACCAGCGTGACACCCTCTGTCTATATGGCATCTGGAAAAATCGGGCCGATGAGCTTTTCCAAGACGTATATCAACCTCGACATTCTACAGACCGAATTGCAAGAATCGCTCGACTCTGTCCTCCCCTTTGCTGCTGAGATGCAGAAGATTGCCCAGCTCAAAAACCCGGACCGGCTGAAGACGGACACCTTTCCTTTTTACGTGAACGACGGCAGCGGCCAGCTTCCTTGCTCTTTCATCTTCAACTGGGACGGTGATGCAAGTCCGCCATCAGCGGACCTTACCTTGAACCTGAATGGGGTAAATCGAAAGATTCAGCGTGACACTCCGGAGGAGGTTCAAGAACTCCTTGCGATGTTCGGTCTTTTGAAAAAGGGATTGCTCGGCAGCCTGGATAATGAAAGGGAGAATATTTAATACGATGAGGATATACCGCCTGGTTGATAAGAAAACGGAAACAGAGACGTAGTTATGGCAGATCAATTTCCTGACCTCTTTAAAGGGTGGATGCGAGATACAAAGGATAGTCTCACACAGCTACAAAGGGATGTACAGGAAATTGGTGCTAAGCAACGGGTTATCGACTCAAAAATCACGGAGATTAGCACCATTGTTTTGGGAAACGGGGACGCCCAAAAATCACATTTCGTACGTCTTCCCACCACGGAAAAAAGCCTTGTAGATATTCACACTCATGTAGAAAAACTCTCCTCATCAATCTTGTATCTGCGAGAGCAACTCGCGAGTTTACCGGAAGTTGATACCGCTGTTATTGCTGACCATGAGAGCCGATTGCGTACGATCGAAAAGATGAGCTGGAAAGCAATGGGGCTTGTGATAGGCGTGTCCTTTTTAATGTCTTTGTTGATGCCTTCTCTCAGTAAAATTATAGTGGGACCTGGAGATGCCCCGCATAAGTCCCAGCAGCCTCATCTAAATCCAGATAAATAGCACGCATGTTCAGTGTGACTTTTTATCAGCTGGCGATGCCTCGTCCATTAGTGCATACAGTCTTCGCACCATTTCTGGTAGCCGCTCCAAGGATTCAGAGTAGAGTGTCACACGCTCAGGATGTAGGGCGGAGCAGAGTTTGTACTGCTCAAACGATGTTCTTTCGATCAGAATCAGATTCTTATTCCGGGCCTGCGCGGCTGCCTTTGTGGGCGGCGCAGATAGAAGAATGCGTACAGCCGTTCCGCAGATATTGTCCCGATCGGCTTGTTGCTTCTCCTCTGTCATGTCTCGTTTTTCCATTTTAGTCTCGTTTCTTTGCTAATTTTAAGTCGGGCTGTTGGGGTGGGTAGCACCGGGCATGCTCTAGCTCATACGCATACTCTAGTCCTTGCCGCGCCATGTGCAAATAACGGCACATGTCTACCTCGTAGCTAGGGAAGGCCGCTACGAGGTCCTCCCACACATTAGGTGAACCTTTCCTCTCGGCCACCCATCTTGCTGAACGAGCCTCTTCAGGCAAGAGAGCAAGCATTTCACTCTGTATGTCTTTCACGTCGCCTAGTGCTTGGGCAATCTCCAGTAAACGATCGGCAGTTGGCATAATACTTTCCCCGGGTTTCTTGAAGTGGCTGACACGCTTGAGGGTCCTGGTTTTCTTCCCTAACCTGGCACGCTTGGCAGATATGGTTTTCTTGCATCCTGTGACACGCTCTCTTTCCCTGGTTTTCTTGCATCCTGTGACACGCTCCCGATCCATGGTTTTCTTGTGTCCAATGACACGCTTAAACCTTGTGGTTTTCTTCCTCAGTGTGACACGCTTGACACGCTTGGGTTTCTTTCCTCTTGTGACTCGTTAGCACGTCGTGGGTTTCTTATGTGGGGAGGCGCGTTTCGCCTTTTTGGATTTCTCGGTAGTCTTGGCACGCTCCTGGCCCCTGGCTGTCTCGGGTGAGTTGGCACGTTTGCAGGTATTGGGTTTCTCCTCCTGTGTGACACGCTAGTCCTTTGTGGTTTTCTTGCCAGGGGTGACACGTTTTCGCAATATGGGTTTCTTGAGGGGGATGACACGCTTGGCAATTGTGGGTTTCTCGCCTTCAATGACACGCTCCATCAATATGGGTTTCTTCTTCGTCGCGACACGCTAGCGCGTCGTGGGTTTCTTGTTGAGAGAGGCACGCTCACCCTGTTTGGTTTTCTTGCTTTCTCTGGCATCATGCCGCGTGTAAGGGCATGCTTAGCTTAGCGACATAATAGGGTTGAGAGACGGGGAGTCCTTCGAGAGTCCGCCAAGCGACCCATAGGTCAAGGAGAAATATCTTGATCGCATACCGTGTGGCCATATTATGTCTATGGCCAGGGGTGACGTCTTTATACGTGGCGTGCTGTTCCATCCTGTGTTTGTAGTCATAGTATAGGTTTGCATACTTGTTCTGGGGAATCTTTCGTGCCTCTTCTAACATAGATTCAAGGTGTAGAGCCCAGGCCCCCGGTTCTTGTTTTTGTTCGTGCTCGACGGCAGATAGGATTTTTCGGGCGGTGGCTTTTGAAGTAGTCTTCCCCATAGTAGGCTCAAATGCTGCGAGTAGAGGAGCCGAGATATCGTATCGGCTGAGTGCGGTAAAGGTGGCAGGGGTAAAGACGTAGGAAACAGCTTTCAAAATAGAGGAGCCAAGCACGCCGACCAGTTTCGTTTTTAAGAAAGGGTTAAAGGTAATGGCGCGCCGGGTCTTGGTTTCTCCATCTTTCGCCGCATACTCCACTTCAATCAGATGTTCCTCTTTGCGGCTGCGTCCTTTGCCGTCAGATCCTACGTCGAGTCCTGCATATTTCCAGAAAGACGAAGCATGTCGCGCTTTGTAAACGTCCATCTCGCTCAGAATCACCCCAGCCATGGCAGGCCCAACCCCCTTACAAGGCTCCAGGAAGTCATTGTAAATAGGAAATTGAATAAGAATTTTATTCAGCCGGCTAAAGTGTTTCTGTTCCATGCCTTCCAGGTCTAGATACTGAGCCAACAGGCACAGTTCCGTATAGGTGCTGACAACTCCATCACCGACAAACGTATTTTGTGTCGGGAAAACTTTCACACCGTCTGTGATTTTCTTGTAGTGCGTACGTAAATCATTGAGGATGCGCTTGCCTTCTTTGTCGAGCGTCGTCTCTTCTTTCTCACCTGGAGCTTGTCCCAGCTTAACCTTAAAATTCCCTACGATTCGATTGCCCATCTGAATCCTGAGCTTCTGTACGTCGTAAGACCCTCTAACCATCGTTTTTAGGTGTCCTTGCATATAACCGAGTGGGTTTTCTTTCTGTTCCATTACGTTCTCCTTTTCAGTGTGGGGTGATAGGGAATGACACGCTCGCCCCGCATGGGTTTCTTACTTGCATTGACACGTTTCTCGATTATGGGTTTCTTCACCACTGTGACACGCTCTCTATCTGTGGGTTTCTTATTTCATATGACACGTTTGAGGGGGAATGGGTTTCTTATTTGATATGACACGCTACCCTTCGCTGGGTTTCTTGGATCATCTGACACGCTACCCTTCGCTGGGTTTCTTCCGCTGAATGACGCGCTTCGATTTTTTGGGTTGCTTGGCTTTGAAGACACGCTCTCTATCCGTGGGTTTCTTTTAGAAGTTGACGCGCTTTCCCCTATTGGGTTTCTTGATGGTCCTGACACGCTCATTCTGTCTGGGTTTCTTCACGAGCAGGGCATCCCCACTAAAAAACGGCTTTTCTTCCCCCCCCCCCCTCTCTCTCTATTTACAAGATAGCTGAAATGGAATAGTCTGTAAAGATGGAAAAACAAGAAAAGCCTCTTTTCTATTCTGTGTCAGCGATTGCTCAGGCGGCAAAGGTCTCATCGCAAACAATCAGTGCGTTCATCCGAGAGGGGCGTATTCCCGCTGTACGGCATGGAAAGAATCGGTGGGTGGTGAAGGCAGAAGACCTACCGAGGGTACGAAAATGGTTTATCCTGGCTTCGCTGCCAGGGGAAGAGGAGGAGTGAGTATGGCTGAGGATGCTCGTTTAAGCGTCAATATTCATCCGTTTAAATTTGTTCTCACAGATGAGCAGGTCAAGCGAATCGATTGTATTACGACTGAACTGATTGATGCAGAAGTTCATGTTTCAGACTTTTTCTTCGACGCCATAAACACCGCCTGGGTAAAGATGATGTGTATTAAAGCGGTGCGCGCGAAATAGTGCTGGGGGTATCCCGAAAGCGGTGACGTGGAATGGCTGCCCATAGTAGAAGAAGAGTGCATACAGCGATATATACACGGTGGCAGTTGGCCAACAAAAGCTCGCCAACCTCGCCGAACTCAAGCAATCCATCCTCCACAAAGGCTTCACCATGGAGCACGGATAAAAAGCTAACGGAGTACTAGATGGCATTCCCTAACACAGAAAATGCTTTGTGGCGGCTCATCAACAAGAATCTCCCTGGGCCGCAGTGGACTCGAATCGAGACCGGGCAAACAGGGCGGGGGGTTCCGGATTTAGAGGGGTGCTGGGACGGGCAATCGGTGTGGGTGGAGCTGAAGATTGTTCGATCCGGCAAGATCAAGCTAACGATGAATCAAGCCAACTGGCATAGGGCAAGAGATGTTGTGGGCGGTCGGTCGGTCATCTTGGCCAGCGATCCGAAGAAAAACAAATTGTGTCTCTGGCGGGGGTGTTGTGCGATGCCACTGTTTTGTGATCCTGATACGCCGCCAGAAACCACCTTGCCCGGACCGCTTAATGGCGAATCATGGAGGCTATTACGGGATCATTTATTTAGAGGCACTATGAGGAGAAAGGGAGAATAAAATGACCCCTGAACAATCTTTGCTGCCTGGGCTCAAGACGCCCCTGTGGAAGCATCAGCCTCGGATGCTGAATTTCGCGCTGGAGAAACGAAATGTGATGTTTGCTGCGTGGATGGGCTCAGGGAAGTCGTTGGCTACACTGGCAGTTATTACGGCACGTCAACATAAACGCATCTTGATTGTGTGTCCGTTGCCGGTCGTGGGCTCGTGGGAAAACCAACTAGTCGAACATGCTGACTTCCCCTATGTGTTTGCCCGGCTTGACAAAGGCGCCATTGCAAATCGACTGAGTCATGCAAGATTAGCTCTACATAATGCGGCCATTTTGGGCTGTCCTTATCTGGCTGCAATCAATTATGAGTCTGTCTGGCGCGAGCCGTTCGCCTCATGGGTGCTCCAGGCAGGGCTTGACCTCATTGTGTGTGATGAGTCCCATCGGATGAAAAAGAACGGGGGAAGAATGGGCATGTATGGAATGCGCTTAGGCCGCATAGCTCCCTATCGACTTGCCTTGACCGGCACACCTTTTGCCCATTCGCCGATGTCCATTTTTAGTCAATTCCGTTTTGTCGAGCCCTCTGTTTTCGGCACGCGCTATGTCCCTTTTCGAGATCGGTACGCTATCATGGGCGGCTATCAAGGACGTCAAATCATCGGATACCAGAACATGGAAGACTTAAAAGAGAAGTTCCACAGCCGAGCGATAGTCATCAGTCGGGAAGAATCCTTGCCTGATCTACCTCCCCAGACGTTTATGGAACGGACGACGACTTTCTCGCCAAAAATTGAACGGCTATATCGCTCCCTGCATCGGGAGTTTTACGCGCAAGTCGCAAACGGAGAAGTCACCGCCGGTAATGCCCTCGTCAAACTTCTTCGGCTGCAACAGCTGACTTCGGGCCATGTGACCTTGGATGACGGCACGTCAAAATGGGTTAGTGACCACAAAAAAGATTTACTCCGGGATACACTTGAAGACTTGGACGAGCCTGTCGTAGTGTTTGCTCGGTTCACGAGGGATTTAGATATCGTGCGCGAAGTCACGGAGTATTTAGGGCGCACGTATGGGGAGGTGAGCGGTCGTCGGAAAGACTTGACGGACGCAGCCAAGATGCCCCTTGAAGTGAACATTCTCGGTGTGAATATTCAGGCAGGCGGTGTGGGAATTGATCTCAATCGCGCTGCTACGTCGATTTGGTATTCAACTGGATTTTCATTAGCCGATTATGAACAAGCACTTGCCCGGCTGCATAGACCGGGCCAGACACGGCATGTCACACACATACATCTGATAACGGAAAACAGCGTTGATAGAACAGTGAGGAGGGCACTAGCTGCCAGGAAAGAAGTCGTTCAGGCGATCATGGAGCATCGGTATGTGAATGGGGACAAGCGCCTGGAAAATGAGTCCCCATAAAGAAAACACCGATTCAGGGGGAGGGGAGGTTGCATTTTATTCATTCTTATGCATAATATAGCATATGAGCATGCGAAAAACACCACAAAGGACATCTTTCACGTTTCCGCCTGAAATGACCACCCTTTTGCGTAGCCTTTCCGAGAAGGAGGATCGGAAGATGGTGAGTATCATGACTAGAGCCCTGCGCATTTACGCGGCGCTGTCTGAAGATGACGTGGTCCAACTTTTACACCACCCTCAACCTAAAGAACAAGGAGCTTAGAACAATGACAAAAGCAAAAACAGAGACAAGAGCCGTGGCGATTTCGTCTGTAGACCTTTCTTCCTATGTGGCTGTTTCTACCCCCGCCCAGGAAATAGCAGAGCTGTTTACTGATAACTTCGGCGGAGAGAAACTGGATGTGTTCAGTCTTACGACCATCAAGGTCCCATCAGGGGGGGCGCAGCAATGGGAAATCCCGACTCTCGATGGACAAGAGTACGATTCCACCATTCAGGGCGTTATCGTGGGCATCCAAAAAAGCCGCTCTTACTGGGCACAGGGGCTTGACGATGGAGACGGCAGCGCTCCTCCAGACTGTCAATCGCCGGACCTTGAGACCGGCGTAGGGGCTCCAGGCGGACTCTGTGACTTGTGTCCCTTTAATGCCTGGGGATCTGCTGGTGCAGGAAAGGCGTGTAAAGAAAAGTGGAAGGTATTTGTTTTACGTGAAACATCTTTACTTCCCGTCGTTGTCGATTTCCCGCCGACCTCCCTTCGTGCTATGAACCGCTATCGTCTGGCTTTGACAGAACAAAACTTAAGAATCGCGGATGTGGTGACTGCCTTTAGCCTGGAGCGAGAAAAGTCCAACAGCGGGATTACCTACAGCAAAATTCTTTTGCAGTACGTAGGGAAGGTGGACGAAAACAGCCGAGAATCGCTGCGTAGGTACACCAAATCTTTTTCCCCCATGATTGCGGCAGCTTCGGTCAAGCAGGTAACAGCTGCGCAGCCCACACATGAGGGGCCACTACGGAGCTTCGATCCACAAAAAGCAAAAGAACAAGCGCTCGGGCTGCAGGCTTCCGATACTACTGCAAATGGCATTGATCATACAGGATTCGACGATCCTTGGTCTGAAGACGTAGATATGGAGACGAGTATTCCTTCTCAAGAAGACTAAACACCAGTAGAAGATAACTAAGGGGGGGCCTAGGCCCCCCCCTTAGTTTGGTGTGAGGAGAAGGAGAGGGAGATGTCTGATGCCACATACACATTTTTAGAGCCTATTTTCGACACCCTACCTGATGATCTGGATTTTCTGCTCTGGGTCCTGAATCCTGACAATAAGGCCGATCACAGTAGTTTTTTTGTCCATGACCTGGAGGCGGCACAGACCATAGTAAAGGAATACTCCTCCTGGCATGTCTATTACGGAGTAGGACTTCGCGAACGACAAAGTCAACAAAGGCCCCGCTGGCGGGGTGCATCAGCCGATGTGAGGGCTTTATTGCTTCTCCACGGTGACGTGGACATTGCCCACCCAGAAGCCCACAAAAATGAAACCCTGCCTCCTGATACTGAGACAGCTCGACGCATCATTGATGCGGTCGAGCTGAAGCCATCTTATTTGATCCACTCAGGCTATGGATTACAGCCGCTATGGGCGCTAAAAGAGCCGGAGCTGCTTGTGTCCGCGGAAGATCGTTTTGCAGCGCATGACGTGGCTAAGCGCCTCCATGCGGCTCTTGCAGCCGCAGCATGGCGTATCGGCAAGTACAGCGTAGATGCTACGCACGATTTAAGCCGAGTATTACGCCTACCAGGCTCACGAAACCACAAAATAATCTCGAGCCCAGTTCCCTGTACGATTATAGAAACAGGGCCTCTCTACGCTGGTTTGGGCGATTTCTTAGATGTCCTCCCTCCAGTAAAAGATGCGGCTCCTGAGTCGGCGCTCGAAAAGGTCAAGGGGCAGATCCAAGGGTTAACTTTCTCCAGCGGAAATGTGAGCCCGAACGCATTCAAAATTCTTGATCTCGACCCGCGATTCACCAAGACCTGGGAAAAACGTAGACGAGACCTGGGGGATGGGTCCCAGTCAGCATATGATTTTTCGATTGCCCTGCAAGCGCTGTACGGAGGATGGTCGCCGGAAGATACCCTCGCGCTTATGTATGAGTTTCGCAAGCAATACAGAAACGAACATCGGCTAGCATATTACCTATTCACCCTAAAAAAGGCCATATTTGCCGTTTCCCGCAAAGAAGAGGAGTTGGCGGTAGTCACAGCGTATACTTCAGAAAGACTTGCTGAGCAGGCACAGGAGGAGCAAGAATCAGGGCGTAGCGCGGATGAAGAAGACCCGAGCCAGCTGTATGCTCAAATTGAGTCCTTTCTCGGGCTTCAGGAAGGCAGCGTCTACACCCAAGAATGCCGCGTCATACACATTGCTTTGATCGTGATCGGGTCTGAACGATGTTATCAGTTTACGGTTCAAACTCCAGACGGTCCCCAGCTCGTCAAATTTCAGGGTGAGAAGCTCCTTGATACCATGCACGTCTTTTCCCGCTTTGGCTTCGTTGTACACCACATCAATACGCAGCCTGTACGTGTTGCCCGACCGACATGGATTAGGCTCTTAAATCGTCTCTTTGCGATTATCCAGGAGGAGGAATATGAGGAGCTGGCATACGGCACCCGCCTCCAAGCAATCCTTGTGGCTGCACTCCGAAACACGTCACATCACTCCAAAAGAGAATCGTGCATCCAAAGTTACGACAATGGGCACGCTTTTGTGTTTGAAGGCCACTACTATACGACCTTTGAATGGCTCCGCCAGATCATCCAGAAGCTCGATCCAGAATGGAAACGATCTGATCTGAGCGCAGAGGTACGGAAGCTCGATGGCGCTCGACAGTCGAGTAAACAGGGCACAAGGAGACGGGTCCGGTACTGGGTTATTCCGCTGACTTCGTTTGATGGGACCCTCGTGCCAGAAGGAAAAGAAGATGAAACGAAGCCAGAACAAACGTACCACTGACGCACACCAACACTACATAGGGGGCAAAAACAGAAAAAAAATAAAAAAAACTTTTTTTTTCTTCAAAAACTGGTGCACAGGTGTGACATTTGCCTCTAAGTGCTTGATTCTATTGAGGATTACGCGCCACACGAAGGCAGGGAACTGGTGTGACATTGTTACATCTGTCACACCAACTAGCGCGAAAACCACGCAATTATGCAAGAAAAAGTGAGAAAAAACGGTTTACAATTGAGGATTACGCGCCACACGAAGGCAGGGAACTGGTGTGACATTGTTACATCTGTCGTGCCTAATTTATAGGTACGTCATAGAAGAGAAGGGGCACATATGCAGCTGGATCAAGAGTCAAATGTCGTGTTGATGATGGGGCCGCCTGGGTGTGGAAAAACGACTGCCCTGGTGGAGTCTGCCCGTAAGGCAGTCCGCAGATATCAGCGGAATGATGCGCTTGTCATTGTGAGCATGACCAATGCAGCCGCAAATGAACTCGCCTCTCGTGGACTGCCTGTCGTGCGCGATCATGTCGGCACCTTGCACGCCATCTGCTATCGGGAAATGGGGCGGCCTGAGTTGGTGAATGGGCATATCGCAGAGTGGAACGCGGATAATCCAGGCTGGGAGATGGCAGTCAGTACGCGGATTCGTTCGCCAGAAGACGATGAGGAGGTGTCGATTGAGCGCAGTAGCGGGGGCAAGGGTGATGACCTGCTCGATCAGTATGATCTGAACCGGCATCAGATGATCCCCCGAGGAGCGTGGACAGAAAGTGTCCTTGCGTTTGCTCATCTGTGGGAAGAGTGGAAAAGAGAAAACGGCCTGATTGATTTTACCGACATGATCGAGCGGTGGTATTTGGACTACGAAGGGATGCCGTTTGGAGCGAGTTTGTTGATGGTGGATGAGGCTCAAGATTTTTCAAAGCTGGAGTTTTCGGTCGTCTCTAAGATGGGGCAATATGCAGATTTTGTCTTGATTTGTGGGGATGAAGATCAGTGCCTCTACCAGTGGAGGGGTGCCGACCCTGAGAGCCTGATAAACCAGACGCCTCGTGAATGCCGTATCCTGGATCAATCGTACCGACTGCCTCCTCAAATTCATACGCACTGTCAAGCCTGGGTCCATCTCATTTCTGATCGCATTGAGAAGCCGTATGCTCCGTATAAAGGGCGAGGGGAGGGTGAGGTCTCGCAGCAGTCATGCAACTGGCACGCCCCTCACGAACTTTTATCTCTACACGAACAGGCCGAGAAACAGCGTAAATCATTGATGATCCTGGCCGCATGTGGCTACCAACTCGACCCGCTTATCAAGCGATTTAGAGAGGAAGGCATTGCCTTTGCCAACGCGTACCGCCCGACAAAAGCCCGTTGGAATCCGCTATCACGTCCTAGTAGGGGTATCGCTACAGTAGATCGCTTAGTCTCTTTCCGCGCGCCTCACGAGGACGAAACAGGTCGGTTGACGTGGACTTGGGATGAGTTGCGTCGATGGGCTTCTCTTGTCCAGGTAAAAGGCGTCTTCCAACGAAATACAAAAGCACGGCTCAAGACGGATACCCCTCCTACCACGACAGAAGACTTGCCGCTTGATTATATTGCGTCCCTGTGTGATCCCGCAGCACTGGAGCCTCTTTTGAATGGGGACTTAGTCTGGCTCTTAGACCATGCTCTAGATTCTCACCAAGCACGGATCGACTATTTCGCACGTGTTCATCAAAAGAGCGGTATACACGGGTGGAAGGTCCCAGAGAACCGTCCCGCCCCGGGTGTACCCACTATCGGCACGATTCACTCGGTGAAAGGAGGAGAGGCCGATTGGGTCTACGTCTTTCCTGATCTGTCGTATAGCGGGTGGGAGTCTTGGACGGGCTCCATAAAAAGCCATGACACTGTCCTACGCCAGTTTTATGTCGCCGTTTCTCGGGCGAAGGAACATCTTTTCTTAGGGGGCGGTGGCTCTCACCAGGCGGTAGCCTGGTAAGGATTACCTAGTATGGATTTTAAAGTTGACATAGAAACGATCATAGGTATTGCCATTGCTACTTGCATCGTAGTTTTTTTTCGAGGCATGTATAGGAGGGAAATTACAGTGACCCCGACACAACAAAAAGAAGCCGCCTATGCCAGAATGGCGGAGGATCTCGGGAAATATGCGGAGCAGGATGCGGAGTGGTGTGATGCCGACGACCCCCGATGGCAAAAAGCGCGGGTGCTGGATAATAAACTTGTAGCGGCTCGAACAGATCCGACTATTGATACCCGAGCATTCCGGGTGCTGACTACTCAGATGAGTGTTTTGTATGTGAGAGGAGAATAACAATCTGATAAACTGCTCGCATTACAGGAGCAGGCAAGCAGGGATGGGGTCCAAAATGAAGATTCCAGAGATTTCACATACGATGAAAGAGATCCTGCAAAATAGGGTTTTGACAGGCGAGCAAAGACTTGCCTGGGCTGTTCTTGAGAACGCATACCGGGCCTATTTTCGGCCTTGTCCTCAGAATGTGGCAAAGGCAACCATATCGCGCTATACAGATGAGCAAGAGGAAGCTCATCTGTGGTTTAAAAGCACAAAGGATATGCCCTTCAGCTTTGAATGGATCTGCTTAATGCTGCATGTTGATTCCTCGTATGCACGCCGGATGCTTTTAGGAGGGGACTCATGCGTCGATCAGATGTGTCTTCAGAAGATACAGGCCATGCCCTCCTCGTTGCCCGTATCCGGGGGGTGTTAGTGGACTATAGGATAGAAACACTTCACTATCAGGATTCTCTTCATACGATAGCGAGCCTGACAACAGATTTTGCCGAGGCAATTAGTTTAATTTTGATAGAACAGCAGCGGGTTGTAGGCATAAAGAAACTAGGCATGAAAGGTCTAGATTTTGAGCCGACTAAGACGAAAATGAGCCGAGCAACTCAGTCGCTGGTTCAGTCTTTACAGTGCCCCGCCCGAACACGCAAAGGGTAAAAGAAGAGACCAAGGAGTGAATTATGCGACTATCTTTTACTATAGGGGCCGCAGTCGTAGGACTAGCATACGCTGCTAGCATCTCTGGGAGTTGTGTCCCTCTCACAAAAACGGGACATCTTGCAGTTGATATGGCGACACGAAGCCTCGACCGTCTTGCTGCCTATGAACGCGCGTTGCAGGATTATTATTGCACCTTGCCCGAGCTAGCACGTCTTACCTATCGGGAGCATAGAGAGGCTGATGGTCGTTTTCTGCGCATTGACTGCGCTCGGGCAAAGGCATTTATTCGGACGGATACGATAGGAACGGAGCCATAGAAAATTATATACCGTGGTGGGGTGCCTCTTGAGGTAGAAAGGAGAGGAGCATGGAACACAATTTTGCAGAGGCATTGAAAAAGATTCTCAGGTACGAAGGGGGGTATGTCGATCATCCTGCTGATCCTGGAGGCGCGACAAATAAGGGGATTACACTGCGCACCTTTCGACGTGCCTGTGGGCGTACTCGGACAAAAGACGATCTGAGAAACATCTCACCGGGAGCCGTTGCCCGTATCTATCGTAAACGATACTGGGAGGTGTGTGCTTGTGACCGCTTGCCGACCGGGATTGATCTGATTGTTTTTGATCAGGCCGTTAATTCTGGGCCTGGAAGATCTGCCCGTTGGCTGCAAAAAGTGCTGGGTGCTACGCAGGATGGAAAAATTGGGCCGCGTACCCTGCGTGCAGCTGCACGGGCACGCGCCTCGGACGTAGTCACGTCCATGTGTGAGGAGCGACTTGATTTTCTTAAGCGAGCGCGGCAGGGTACGCTCTGGCCGGTTTTCGGGCGGGGGTGGTCTACTCGCATCCGCGCCGTCAGAAAAGCAGCTATGACCTGGATCTCGTAGAGTGAAAGAGAATATTAAGCGTAACCTCTGGCAGCTCTGCAATTACATCCACTAGTGACGTTATCCTGATCAACCAAAATAGATCGTCCTGCCCCATAAGCGCGCAAAGAGTGGCCCAACATGCCTCGCCCGCGCTCGGTGCCGAGGTTGGCATTCTTTGGATCAGGTATGTCATCTGTGACGCGCGCCATGGACACCGCCCCCCTTTCGGTACAGCTGCAGACGACACCGGCCTGAGCAGGTATGCCGATTCTTATTTTTAGCCCAAAACAGCTCCGTACACCAGGCACACTGATGCACGGTCTCTACGATGGTCACCGTCACTTGACGTGTCCGCTTTTCTCCTAGAACAGAAGGTTTCTCATCCATACGGTGAAAATAGCCTTAAAATCAGTGCCAGTCAACAAAAAAAGAGTTTCTGTAACAAAAAAAAGAGTTCTGTAACAAAAAAAAGCTTGACATTGGGAAAAGAATCGGCTAATATTGTTTCAGAGGGTAGGAAAAAGAAAACAAACCAAGGAGAAACACATGCACACGAAAGCACATGCCGGACACGATTCTAGCGACTTCGAGACCACAGGCAAAATCGTTGAGATGTTGACCACTGAGTCATTCGGACGGGGCAGCGTGATATGGACACGCGCATACGATCCAGACGATGAAGTCGACTTCGACGCCATGATAGACGAGCGAGCGGCCTTTGCTAAGCGAAATGCCTTGAAAATAGTCCTTTTGTAAAGGAGATCACAATGACGAAAAAATACGCCCAGGAAATAACAGCCATCTACGCGGATGACCGAGGCACCGCCCGAGAAATCGGTAGTCAGTGGCTCTACTCCACAGACCTCACACACGCCCGCATCAAAACTGTCTAGGCGACTCACTCAGCCCCCTCATAGAGGGGGCTGGCCTGAGTCACCCTCTAACTAAGAAAAGGAGAAACCCCATGATGAAACGACACGAAGGCAAAATAAAATTGACTGACGGCTTTATCCCAGGAAAGAAGGCCCCCAGGTCACGAAGCAAGCGTGCTAATCTATTTGAAAAAATCACTGTCACAAACAGTTTCCATGGCACGTCTTGTACTATCAAGACGCTTGTATCTGGACCAGATTTACTCGTCACTGAGTCCCAGGCCAAGAAAACCCACGACCAACTTTGTGGTAGTGAAACATGCCTCTGTGGCAACAGCCTCGGCCAGTTTCCTGTCCCCACAAATGTCACTCCGACCGCAGGCGGCTATCTGATCCGAAAATAATTCATTCAGTCTGTCCACTGGGCAGGCTGGCCTGAGTTAACCTCTAACTAAAAAAAGGAGAAACACCATGAAAGTCCCGTCTTTTTCCCCACGGCAAAAAAAGCAAGGCATCGAAAATTGGTATCGCATTATACAACCTCCTCTCCCTAACGCCCCGTGGTTCCTCGCTGCCTGCACCCAGGGGGAGGACAAGCCCCACCAGGCAGGGACCTTTTCTACCTACAAAGAGGCGCGCTCGTACGCTCAAGAATTATATCCTCAGCATACGGATTTGACGTGATGACGTATTCCTATTCCTATCAGTCTTTTTTAGAGGCCAAGAGACACCAGAATACAGGCGATGGTTTTGTTCCTATTTCACTCTCTTCTGACCTAAAGGATTTTCAGCGACTCCTGACAGAGTGGGCAATCAGACAAGGGAGAGGGGCAATTTTTGCAAACACCGGATTAGGCAAAACAGTGATGCAACTGGTATGGGCAGAAAATGTGGTTGCCTATACCAATCGGCCGGTACTCATACTCGCTCCTTTGGCCGTATGCCCGCAGACCGTACAAGAAGGGGAAAAATTTGGTATAGAGTGCCATCATAGTAGAGATGGCACGATCAAGCCGGGAATCAATCTAACAAATTATGAGAAGCTTCATCATTTCCAGGCGGACGATTTTTCTGGTTTGGTGTGTGATGAGTCGGCGATATTAAAAAGCTTTGACGGCATAAGACGTGCAGCGATTACCGAGTTTATGCGACGGTTGCCGTATCGACTCCTCTGTACCGCTACCCCCTCCCCTAACGATTATGTCGAGCTGGGAACAAGCAGTGAGGCACTTGGGCATCTAGGCCATATGGACATGCTCACTCGATTCTTTAAAAACAAACAAAATACGATTGATACAAAAGGTCATTATCGCGGACATGCTGCGCCGCGTATGTTTGAGGGGCAACAGTGGCGCTTTAAGGGACACGCAGAAGAACCTTTTTGGCGATGGGTGTGTTCGTGGGCGCGTGCCGTTCGGTCCCCATCTGACATGGGATGTGAAGATTCAGAGTTTCTTTTGCCTCCTTTAAAAGAACAACAACACATGGTCATAAACCGGAAACAGCGGGATGGCATGTTGTTTACACTGCCTTCTGTTGGGCTTCGGGAGCAACGCGAAGAACGCCGCCTGACTATATCGGAACGATGTGAAAAAGCCGCTGATTTGGTCAATGATGGAAAGACGGCTGTGGTCTGGTGTCATTTGAATGCTGAAGGAGACTTATTAGAAAAACTCATTACTGATGCCATTCAGATCAGCGGGAAAGATAAGGACGAAATGAAAGAGGAGAAATTTGATGCGTTTCGGACGGAACAGGCGCGGGTTCTTGTCATCAAGCCAAAAATTGGTGCTTGGGGACTCAACTGGCAGCACTGCGCTCATGTCGTGACATTTCCCAGTCATTCCTTTGAACAATATTATCAGTCCATTCGCCGCTGTTGGCGGTATGGGCAGACACAATCTGTGACGGTGGATATCGTGACGACAGAAGGAGAACGTGATGTTCTCCAGAATTTGCAGCGGAAGCAGGGAGCAGCTGATCGCATGTTTGCGTCTTTAGTGGACAATATGAGTCACGAACTGATTATTGAACCTGTCTCATCTTTTACCGTCCCAGAGGAGAATCCATCATGGCTGTCATAGAACAAAAAATCACGGATCGGTATGCCATTTATAATGGGGACTGCTGCGAGGTCATGCCGACGTTACCAGCAGAAAGCATCCATCTATCTGTCTATAGTCCGCCTTTTGCAGGACTATATCACTACTCTTCGTCTGATCGAGACCTGTCCAATGCCCGGAGTTACGAGGAATTTTTTGAGCACTATGCTTTTGTGGTGCAAGAATTATATCGGTTGACAATGCCCGGACGTATTACGGCGGTCCATTGTATGGACGTGCCTTCTGGGAACTCGGGATGCGACCATTTGGTGGACTTCCCCGGAGATGTGATTCGATTGCATGAGAAAATCGGGTTTCAGTACACAGGTCGGTATGCCATCTGGAAAGAGCCGTTGGCCGTGCGCAATCGAACCATGGCGAAGAACCTGGCCCATAAGACCATTGTGGATGATTCCTCGCGGTGTAGCGTGGCGTCCGCAGATTATCTGTGTGTGTTTCGACGGAAGGGAAAGAATCCTATTCCGATTAGTCATCCCGAGGGGCTGACTGAATATGCGGGAGAACGACAACCTCCGTCGTCTGTTCTGGAGTATCGTGGATGGACAGGAAATCAAATTGAAAACAAGTTCTCACATTGGATTTGGAGACAGTATGCGTCCGCGTTCTGGGATGATGTACGGCTGCATCGAGTACTTCCGTATAAGGCATCCAAGGAGGAGGAAGATGAAAAGCATGTCCATCCTCTGCAACTGGATGTAATCGATCGTTGTCTGACGCTGTGGTCGAATCCTGGCGAGATTGTGTTGACTCCTTTTATGGGGGTAGGGTCAGAGGTCTATTCTGCTGTATCACAGCAACGTCGATCGGTGGGAGTTGAATTAAAACCGACGTATTATCGACAATCCTGTCAGAACTTGGCGTTATTGCACTCCCAACAGACGGAAGTTCTACCCAGTGGACAGCTACTGTTTTCTGATCTGAATACAGAGGAAGATGTGGCATGATTGATCTACGTCAAATACAAGCGGACCATAAAAAATGGCAAGATCAAAACTTTCCAGGGTGGGAGCCGTGGGAGTGTTTGGTTGGTGCTCAGGAAGAACTCGGAGAGCTATGCCACGCATTTCTGAAAGGGCATCAAGGGATACGGGGAAAAAATTTAGATGATGAGGTGTTCCCAGATGAGGCGCGGGACGCGATCGGCGACACCATCGTTTTTCTGATGGGGTTGTGTAATGCATATGGATGGGACCTGGAAAATATTCTTGAAACGACGTGGCAGGACGTGTCACAAAGAAGATGGAGGTGATATGCAGCGACCGTCTCCTTTCTTTGTGTGTGGGCATCCGAAGGTAGAAGAAAACATATTCTGGAGGTTATCTCGTGTTCGATTCACACGAGAATGTCGGATCTGTCGCCGGAGACGAAAATCTCAAGATAAGCGTGTAAAAAAACACTGGCGTATTGAATTTTGTGAGTTATTGCGCGACATTGAGGGTCTGATGAAAAGGAGTTCAGCGTGAATATTACAAAAGACAACACTCGATACACATATACTGGGGGCAGCGTTCCGTTTGGTGTCCCCATCCCCTTGTTTGAAGGCTGACATGATGCACGCTATTTATGTGGTGAGCACGTTTCGGGTATTCTCTTTCTCTTCCTCAGAACGGAACGCTAATAGCGTGCATCATACCAGCCTTCAAATGAAGACGACATGTGTGAAATAATTTCTTTTGTTAGGATTAAATAATGCGTCCGGACAATATTGCGCTGTCAAAAATCCAAGTACTGACTAACAATGCCAAGTTGCACGATATAGATTTGATACAGTCTTCGGTGGAGCGTTTTGGATTCATTGAGCGGATTGTGGTCAACGAAATTACGGGCCATGTATTATCTGGTCACGGCCGTGCGGATTCCTTACGGACCCGATTTGAACAAGGATTGTCCCCGCCAGAAGGGATCACCGTCTCCAAAAAAGAATGGTTGGTGCCTGTTGATTATGTTCAGATTCCGGAAGCAGAAGAAGAAGAAGCGGCGCTTGTGTTGAACCGCGCCGTTGAAAAAGGCGGGTGGAACGACGCTGTTCTGAGCGAGACCCTACAGGGACTTGCTATGGATGACAGTTTGGATGGGTTGGGGTGGGATATGCAGGAAGTGGATCGTCTTGTCCAAAATTTGGAGGGGGAACGGATCGTTTCTGAGGTGGCAGACCGAAAGGCAGCCGAAGAAAAAGAGGCCGTTGTCCACGCGCCCGAGGATGACCCCGAAGCAATTAGTAGCATTCATGCTTTCCGAAGTGATGTAATGTTTCCAGGTACCAATCCCTGGGATATTCCTGATATACGTGCAGATCGTCTCAGTTCTTTAACACCCCATCTTATTTGGGCCAAGCAGCCGATACTGGATAGCGCTGACACGTTGTTTTTGTGGGGCACAAATGCGTTTCCCCCGGAAGCAAAGGGCGGTGTGTTGGGATTCTTTGTGGACGATGGACGATTTACCACGGCCTGGACCGAAGCAGCAGATATCCTTAATAAGCTTGCGCGATTTGGATGGGGTGCGGTCTTGCCGCGCAGATTTCTCATTGTGGCGCAATTGGCCGTTGGTGATTCAAATGTATAATCACTATCGGTCACGGTGGTGTGCGCGATTTTGGCAAGAGGCAGGGCTGGATATTATTCCGATCCTGAGATGGTCGGATGCCCGGACATATGAATGGGTATTCACAGGTATTCCGCAACATGCGCCTGTAGTCGCTGTGGAGTGCCGCTCTATTAAGAGTAAAGAAAATCAAGGGTTATATTTAGAGGGAATATGTGAAGGCATCCGGCAGACACAACCCGAAAAATTAGTGATATACGGCGGGGCCGATCATCGAACGTGGTTAGAGCCTCATTTGACGGAGACCGAAGTGGTGTGGTTGGAGTCTTGGACAACGGTGCGCAGACGTGTAAGATTGAGAGCGGATAAATCTGTAAAATGAAGAAGGGAGGTGAGTGCATATGAAGAAACACAAACAGATGCAGATCAAACGTGGAGGCCGCGGGGGCGGATCATCTTTTACTAGCGGCGTGTTGTAAGTCAGTGACAGGGTACGATTTTAGAGTACCCTGTCCGATATAAGGATAATACATGGCGGAACGAGGACGGAAAGGGAAATATACACCTGATCGGATAGGAAAGATTATGGAAGGTCTCAAGTCCGGGATGACTCGACGCGCGGCGGCTGCGTATGCAGGTGTGTCTCAAGATGTCATTTATGACTGGATCAATAAGAAGGCCAATTTTGCCACACAAGTGATGGAAGCCGAGAACATAGCAGAATCACGTTACACTTCCGTCATTGTGAAAGCAGCTTTCGGTCATGATGTGACGGTGGAGAAAACCGTCACACGGCCAAATGGTGATATCATTACAACAGTAGAAACGAAACGCGAATATGACTGGCAGGCTGCTAAGTGGTGGCTGTCTCGTCGGCGTCGGCAGGACTATGGTGACACACTGAATGTGAACCTTGACAGTGAAATTGATAAGGTCTTGCTAGCTTTGCAGAACGAACTTCCCCCTGTTATTGAAGAGGAAGACTCACACACGGTGCATTGATGACGCCTATCATACAAGCGAATACGCTCCGCATTCCCCCTGATTGGCAGAACTGGCCTGATGTAAACAAACGTCAATTTCTGGAAAAGTTGACCAAAGAGCTAGAGCGCCGGACTGGTCGCAAGGCAGCGGATATCCTCCAAGAACAAAAACAAGGTCAGTCTCAAAATATACAAGTGCAGCGGAAAGCCTTTGTTGATCGCTACTACACCCGTCCTGATTTGTTTGCCGAGGAGTGTATTACGTGGCCCGAGGGCAAGAGTGCGACTCCATATCAACTTGACGGTATGCGTGCTCTTGTCGTGCATCACCGTCATGCGTTGCGTGGTCCTCGGGGCCTGGGTAAGACGGCCATAGCTGCAATCATTATTATCTGGTTTTCTCTTACTCGTTCCATTGCCGGGCATGACTGGAAATGCGTATCGACGGCCAACTATTGGCGACAGCTACAGAAGTTCCTCTGGCCTGAAGTCCACAAATGGGTAGGGCGCGTCAAGTGGAATGGCAAAGTCCCGCGTGAACCTTTGCGCCCTACTAGTGAGATGTTGGGTTTGAGTATCCGCTTGCCACATGGCGAGGCGTTTCCTGTCGCTTCGGATGACCCGGAGTCAATGGAAGGCGCGCACGCCGATCAAGTTTTGTATGTCTTTGACGAGTCGAAGATTATCCCCTCTCCTAGTTGGGATAGCGTTGAAGGAGCCTTTGCCAATGCCTGGGGACCTGATGGACGGGAAGCCTACTGGCTCGCAACCTCGATCCCTGGCGATGCTGAAGGCCGGTTTTACGATATCTGCCGTCAAGCTCCAGGCTATGAGGAATGGAATACACAACAGGTGACACAGGCCGAAGTCATTGCCGCTGGGCAGATGTCTGAAGACTGGGCACGCAGCCGCCTCGCTCAATGGGGCGAACAAAATGAGTTGTATCAAAACCATGTCCTGGGAGAATTTGCCGAAACATCTAGTGATTCCCTGATTCCCCTGGCTTGGATTGAAGCGGCTCAACAGCGATGGTCTGCCTACCACGAGTTGTCGGGTGCTGCCCCAATTGTGCAGATCGGCGTGGATGTAGGGCGTGGCGGGGATAAAACCGTGCTTGCCATGCGGACACACCGCACCGTCACTGAATTGATCCGTACACAAATTGCCGATACGATGGACACGGCTGGTCGAGTGACTGCCAAACTCCGGGCCAACTCTCGCGCGACTGCGATGATAGATCTACCTGGCGTCGGGTCGGGTGTGTATGACAGAGTACGGGAGGATTACCCCAAGCAGACGATAGCGTTTGTTCCGAGCGGCAAAACAGACTTCCTGGATCGAACAGGGGAGTTTGGATTTCCTAATAAGCGATGTGCAGCCTTGTGGAATCTCCGCGAGCTGCTTGATCCACAATTCAAAGAAAACGTCGCCCTTCCCCCTGATGAGCTGCTTACAGGGGACCTGACCAATTTCCGGTATCGGTACATTTCAGGCGGCAAGATTCAAGTGGAGTCTAAGCGGACAGCTTTTGATGAAGGAGAACAAACATTGGTGCAGCGGCTTGGCCACTCGCCGGATGACGGGGATGCCGTTGTGATGGCTTTCTGGGAAGAGCCGGATACAACACCAAAAGGCGTGCAGCGCCGACTTGTTTTGGGGTGAGGAAGGGAGAAAAGCTATGGGTCGATACCTGGACATTGCGAAGCAGTTTGAATCCTCACATAACGCTCAAGTCTCAACCTTTTCCGGTTGGCCCTGTCGCCACTGTGGCAACCCGGCCACTCTTGACGATATGAGCAGCTTGCAACGGTTTTTTCTGACGATGAGACGCGAGGCTATCGCCATCACCTCGTCTATTGACACCCTCTCAGAACCACACATTCTTCGCTTCGTGGATGCGTTGCGTTCGTGCCAAGGGAAAGTTGTCGTGACAGGCATGGGCAAGATCGGCTATGTAGGCGCTCGCTTTGCGATGACTCTGGCCTCCACAGGAACACCTGCCTTTTTCCTGCATCCAGGAGAAGCGCAGCATGGAGACCTGGGGATTCTGAGTTCTGGCGACGTGTTGGTGGCGTGTTCCAACTCTGGTAAGACACGCGAGGTCATCGAAACAGTACAACAGGCGCGCATTATGTACTCAGCCGCAGATGTGCCTATTATTGGAGTAGTGGGACCAGAAGAAAGTGATTTGTGTGAGCATGTGGATTTTGCTGTGGTTTACGGGGTGGTGACTGAAGCATGTCCTCTCGGACTGACGCCAACGAGCAGCCTTGCCGTGGTCAGTGCATTGCTTGACGGTATTGCGCTTGCTCTTATGGAACAAGGAGGCATGACTAAGCAGGACTATGCTGTTCGACACCACGGAGGATATTTAGGTGAGCAAGCAAGAAAATAAGGAGACGGTTTTTCCTTGCCCTCATTACGGGTGAAATTTGAGGAGTAGACTATGCCAGTTGATACAACACACACGACGTACAATTCTCTTGCTCCTCAGTGGCAACGTCTACGAGATGCTTTTGCCGGTAAGGACGCGGTGAAAAGCCTGCTGCATAGAGAAACCTATGTTCCTCGCCTGGAAGGACAAGATGGGGAATGGGAAGGAGACTACGACAAGTATATGGGACGTGCGTTGTGGACAGGCTACTCAGCACGGACACTGACGGGCCTAGTGGGCGCGGTTTTTCGGAAAGAGCCGTTGGTTGATTTTCCTGAGCCTTTTGTTCCTTGGCTGAATGACGTTACTCTGACAGGCCAAACCCTTACCGACTTTGCTCGTGGCGCATTCAAGGAGGCGATGGCTATAAACTGGGCAGGCATTCTTGTCGATATGCCGGTTGAGGGGTCTTCTTTTGATGAACGTCGCCCTTATTTGAGTCTGTACCGCGCCGAAGATATCACTAACTGGCGGATTGATCTGCGCGACGGCCGGCCAACACTCACACAAGTTGTGCTACGCGAGAGAATCGAGGAGCCTGCGGCAGACGGGTTTGGAACAGAAGAGATTGAACAATATAGGGTCCTTGAATTATCCCGGCGGATTGTTCCCTCTACAGTTTCTGGCGGTGTTTCCCTTGTCACGGATGTGTATACTCAGCAGCTCTGGCGTATTGAAGAAGACGTAAACGATAATCCAGAGTGGGTTCCTTTTGGTCCGCCCATAATCCCTGATCGTAAGGGAGAGTCGCTGGCTTCTATTCCCTTTTTTCCGATCAGTGCCAACGGCCCTGAATTTCGGTTAGAGCCATCACGTCTCCTAGACTTAGTGGACGTGAATTATGACCATTTCCGACTTGATGCAGACTATAAACACGGCCTACACTTCACTGCCCTCCCGACTGCCTGGGTAGCAGGATTTGCAACGGATGCTGATCTACGGATAGGATCACAGGCCGCCTGGATTTCAGACAATCCCGCAGCCCGAGCAGGTTTTCTAGAATTCAGTGGAGCAGGGCTCGGGACCATCGCTACTGCCAAAGAGTCGGATGAGAAAATGATGGCCGTGCTCGGTGCGCGGCTTCTCGAAGAATCCAAGCGAGCCGTAGAGGCAGCCGAGACGGTCCAGCTCCGCCAAGCCGGGGAAGAAAGCATCGTCAAGACAGCGGCGCGGGCTCTGAGTTCTTCCCTCTCAAAAGCCCTCTGGGTGGTAGCTTGGTGGGCAGGACAGGACAATCCAACTGCAACCATTGCTCTCAATACAGATATTGTGGCAAGTCAGATGTCGCCAGGCATGTTGACTGCGTTGATGGCGGCACGCCAGGCGGATACTATCTCTGAGCGGACATTTCTTGAAGCGTTAGTTTCAGGCGAGATTATTCAAGGCCGGACATGGGAAGAGGAGCAGGAACTCATTGCCATGACTAGACTTCCTGAACTCCCTGTTCCTGCTATGGAAGAGGATGAGGAAGATGAGGCGGCTTAAATGGATTTCTTCTCTGCGTATTTCAGGCACAATGTGACACCTGCCATCATCGCGGGTCCGTGTGTAATTGAAGACCGCGATATGGCTTTGCGTCACGCTGAGTTATTATCTGAGGCAATGACAGGACTTAGCTGGATCTGGAAATCGTCTTACGATAAAGCAAATAGGACCTCTATCCATTCTTTTCGAGGCGTCGGTATTGAGCGCGGGCTCGGCATCTTGGCCGAAATAAAAGAACAGTTTGGTATTCCTGTTTTGACAGACGTGCATTCCCCAGCTGAAGCAACCCTCGCGGCTGAGGTTGTGGATATGATTCAAGTCCCTGCCTTTCTGTGTCGTCAAACTGATCTACTTGTGGCAGCGGGGCAGACGCAGAAGCCAGTAAACCTCAAGAAAGGGCAGTTTCTCTCTGGTCAGCAGATGGCCTATGCAGCGGAGAAGGTCGCCACAACAGGGAACAAGCAAATCACCTTGACTGAGCGAGGCTCAAGTTTTGGGCAGGGAAATTTAGTTGTAGACTTCCGAGATATCGTGGATATGAAAGCACTTAGCTACCCTGTCATTTTTGACGCAACTCATAGTGTTCAGCTCCCCGTTGCCGAAGCTTCTACAAGAGGGCAGCGGCAATTTGTTGAACCCCTCGCCGCTGCTGCCCTCGCGGTAGGCGTGCATGGTCTCTTCTTTGAGGTCCACGAGAATCCCGCCAAAGCTCTTTCTGATAAAGAGACACAAATCCCCCTTGCTGATTTCCGGCCCATGCTCGACCGCCTCTTTTCTTGATCTTTTTTGTCCTTTTTTGTCCTTTCCTATTGATTTACCATACGGATGAGTATACGTATGGTCATGGGTTTCACTTTTGTCTCATGCAGGACAAGACAAGACGGGACCCGACAAGACAGGACTCGACACGACATGACAAGACAAGACGCGACATGACCCGACACGACATGACCCGACACGATATGACACGACAGGACCAGACTCGACTTGTTTATCTTCTTAGAAAGGAGGACCCCAGATGTGGAAGTATCAATTTCACCTGAATTAAAATGCGTGCGTTGCGGGCATATGTGGCGGCCTCGGCAAAAACAAGTCCGTAGCTGTCCACGTTGCAAATCCGCTCTCTGGGATATCCCAAAGAGAGAAAGGGGAAAAAATGGCGATGAAATTTGAGGTATTGGAGGCTGTACAAGCGGCAATTAATTTGCTCGTTACTCGCCTAAACAAATTACAGATGGGTGAGACAATAACATATGATGAGCTGAGAACAGTGGCTGCTCTGAGTTCCCTCGACGGCAGTTCTTATGCTCTTAGACAAGCCCGAAAAATGCTCCAAGGAGAAGAAAATAAAGTTTTTCTTTGTTTGCGTGGTCAAGGATTGAAGTACATAACCGATCCTGAGATTGTGTCGAGCACTGAACAAGCTCGAAAGAAAATAAACCGTGCCGCTATACGTGGTCTGAAACGCCACCAATGTACGAATATCATGCAGTTGAGTCCAGAGGAGCAGAACTCTTATCGGGTGCATGCAAGTTTGCTGGCAGTGACACATGACATCACAAAAAGACTAGTTGTCCAACGGCTTGCCGTTCGGATGGCTGAGACACAAGAGGCGATGACCAGAGAAGCAACACTTGAGTTTTTGATGCGAAGTCAGAAGCAACCTATAGAGGTTACGGATACATGATTTTCTTTATCTTGACAGGACAGGACGCGACGAGATCGGACAGGACTGGAGCTGACGATATCTGATAAGACGCGATAAGATTCGACTTGACACAAACGTGAAACCGAGAGAACGGCTAATTCTCCCGGCTTCTAACTGCCCGCAAGGAGAGGACCCATGCGAACTGTAAAAGTACACTTATCATCTGTAACCCTTATGCAGCAACGTCGCCCGATAAGCTTGGCAGAATATCCTAAGTTAAGTGGCGAAACAGCTGATGAATATGAGCGTCGTATCTGGCCAGAAGTTGCACACTGGACTTCAAACAAGCCTGACGCAAAGATGTTCATTCCCGCGATGTCTTTTAAGAAGTCTGTGGCTACGGCTGCCAAGCGAACTCCCATCAAAATTCCCGGGCAACGTAATGCGACATACACGAAGTTTTTTGTCAGTGACGTGATGGTCATGGCTGATGTGGTCTTATCAAACACCCGTAGGTCTGAGGTTGAAGGAGCTTGGGTATATGTCCCTGGACAACCGGGCTCGGGCGGGGGATCGAAGGTGTGGAAATGTTTCCCACAAGCACAGTCTTGGAATGCAGCTGTGGATTTTGCAATTTCAGAGGACATAATCACGAAAGAAGTTTTTGAGCTTTACCTGAAAAAGGCTGGGGCAAGTGTTGGAATTGGTGTCTGGCGTCCTGAAGTAGGCGGGTTGAATGGGCGTTTTATGCCGACCAAGTTTGAATGGAGAGAGGATGTCCAAGAGGATCAATTCTTGAAGAATCTGGCAAAACGGGTTTGAGGATTTATAACGAGACACGACACGATGGGACAAGGCTCGACACGACCTGACACGACGCGACTGGACGCGACGTGACTGGACTCGACACGACGTGACCAGACAGGACCTGACGTGACGCGACACGACCAGACTGGACGTGTTTATCACTCAGACAAGGAGGCTGTTTTTCCTGACGGGACCGGACATGACGCGACATGACACGACGAGACGTGACAGGACATGACAGGACATGACCTGACTCGACATGACGAGACTGGACACGACAAGACTGGACGTGTTTATCACTCAGACAAGGAGGCTGTTTTTCCTGACGGGACCGGACGCGACACGACACGACACGACGCGACTGGACACGACCAGACGCGACACGACATGACCCGACACGACATGACGAGACTGGACACGACTCGACCCGACCAGACAGGACGTGTTTATCACTCAGACAAGGAGGCTGTTTTTCCTGACAGGACCTGACGCGACGCGACGCGACAGGACCGGACGCGACATGACCCGACACGACGGGACACGACAGGACAAGACTGGACTGGACACGACAAGACAGGACAAAACTCGACATGCTCAAAAGCCTGGTTATACCGGGCGCGGCTTTTTTGTGACATACTCCCCCTATGCCTTCTGTGAATGAAACTCTTGTCGACTCGTTTACGACACATGCGGTTGATCTGGCACGAGTCGAGGCAAGTATCCAGTCTGATGTTTTTATTTTGCTCCGTAACTTGGAGCGCAATCTCGTCAAAAACCTTGCCTCCTCCGATCCGACGGGCCCTACTCGGACTGCCTTTCAGCGTCGGCGGCTCCAGTCCCTCTTGACTGAGACTCAGATGACGATTCGCGAGAGTTACCAAGACATACGTCGAATAACCCAGGCATCTGTCACGAGTATGGCGCAGGTAGAACAAACGTTTGTCATCCAATCTCTGAACGAAGCTCTGGGGATAGACCTCGTAACCCCGACACTTGATGCGGCTTCTCTTAAAACTTTGACAACCGATACGCTTATTCAAGGTGCTCCGAGCAAGGAGTGGTGGAAGCGACGAGCCTCTACTTTACAGGATCTTTTTATGGACGAAATGCGACAAGGCATGCTCCAGGGCGAACCGCTGGCTCAGCTGCTGCAACGCGTACGCGGAACACGAGCAGGGGGCTTTAAGGACGGCATTATGCGGGTTTCACGTACTAGTGCGGAACGGCTGATACGCTCCTCTGTCCAGACAGCAGCAAATAAGATTCGTAGTGAGGTCATGAACGAGCATAAGGACATTATAAAGGGGAAGCTATGGCATAGCACTTTAGATGCAAGAACAAGCCTTATCTGTCAAGTTCGTGATGGGAGAGTGTACACACTTGATGATGAGCCGGTAGGGCACTCGTACCCTGCATTGGGCGGCGCAGGCGCTGCACATTTTTCTTGCCGTTCGGCCTGGGTGCCACAAACAAAGTCTTGGGCGGAATTGTCGAACAGTCAGGCAGTGACGGTTAATGGCCGCCGTTCGTCTATCCGCAAATCCTATGAGCGGCGTATGGGACAAGCAGGTTTCACTGATGCCGAAATAAAAGAGCGGATTTTCCAGGCTCGATCTTCCATGGATGGGCTGGTCCCTCGTACAACCACTTTTCCTACCTGGTTGCGGCAAAAAGATGCTGCCTCTCCTGGTTTTGGCGCGCAGGTTCTTGGGCCTACACGCTGGAACTTATGGAGGAGTGGGCAGCTCAGTTTCACCGACCTTGTGGATTTCAAAGGTCAGCCTCTTACTGTGGCTGCTTTGCAACAGAAATTGGCCGCTCAGACGGCGTAGTCTCTTCTTTTTTTCTCTTTCTCGGGGTGTTCCAGTACGGGCTTCGGCATCGCGGACAGGTGAGCGGGGTCGCTTGTGGCCGTGGCGCCCATTCATGTGTGCATCGTATGCAGACTTGGATTTTAATCCTTGCTGAAATAGTCGAGTAACTGAGATTTTTCATGGCGTGACAGGATAGGGTTTGGTCAGGCACGGCATGGTCTGGAAAAGGGCAGCAGGATAAAACCCTGCTGCCCTTTTTTGCGTTATCGATTGACATTCCCCCTCTTTTCTTTTTAAAATGCAGATAAACAAACCCCGTTTTCGGTCGGGGTCTGTGTTTGCTGGTTGCACACCAAACACTGCTCAACCGTCTGTGGCGTGTTGAGACGCAGATAAGCTCGGGCGTCTGTGGCGTACCGGGAAAGGATAAAGAATGGCAATAGCCCCATTTGTAGAGACCCTTGACGGTGTAGAGGAGGCGTTTAAGCCGCTGTATGTAGAGACGGAAGGCGGATTCTTGCTCGATGCAGAAATGGATAAACATCCTAGTGTTGTGACTCTAAAGACGGCACTCGATCAGGAACGAGAAAAGCGCAAAAAAGCCAATGAAGCGATAGGAAAGTTCAAGGACGTCGACCTGACTAGGTGGGCGGCCTTATCAGCTATGTCTGATGAGGAACTTTCGGCGTTTCATACGTGGCAAGAAAAACAGACGGACGGATCGGACGACGGGAAAGGCGACGATAATTTTGAAGAACGGCTGGACCGTGTCACACGAAAGATGCGGGCAGATCACAAGAAGGAACTGGAAGCCCGAGACGGCCGTATTGGAGAACTCGATACGGAAAAAGAACGGCTGAATAGTGATCTTCGGAACTTCAAAATCAATCAGCGGCTTCTTGCAGTAGCGCAAAAGAAAGGTGCTCAAGACCCTCAAGATTTTCTTCTCCGTGCAAACGGGGTATGGAAAATGGATGAGGACGGTGAGCCTGCCGCCTATGATGATCTCGGCGATCTGATCCGAGGTCCCGATGGCGTAAAAAAGATCAGTATGGAAGAATGGATAGATGGGATTGGCGCAGAGGCCAAGTACCTATTCAAATCAAGTGCTGGTGGCGGCGCAGGTGGCAGTGGAAATGGAGACAGCAAAGGCAATCGGGCACACTCAAAAAAAGAATTGGGCACGCCTGAGAGAAAAGCTGCTTTCATTGGTGAGTATGGGCAAGATGCGTATCTAGATCTCCCGTCCGGTGAGTAATACGAAACCTTTGGTGTGGGGATATCGAGATGATCTGTGGCAATTGGCAAAGCAAGTGATTTTACCATCTATGATGAGGAGTTCTTTGGCGGTTTTACCGAAATCCAGCAACAGATGTCGGATGCGTTTAATAGCGCAAGCCGAAATGGGCTGCGCCTTCAGCCGTTGCGTCGTAAAGGCGACTACGAGAAAGAGAGTTTCATGCAGGAAGTATCGAGTCTAATCACACGACGCGATACGACCAGCGTAGCTACTGCTACGGACTTGGCGATGACCCAAGATGAGTTTATCGGCGTGAAGATCAATCGAAAAATTGGCCCTGTCTCCCAGACGCTTGACGCGTGGCGGAAGATATCAGAGAACCAACAGACCATGTCGTTTCTCTTGGGGCAGCAGATTGCGAAAGCCGTTATGGTTGATTATGTCAACATGGCTGTTTCAGCCGGTGTGGCGTCCTTACTCGGGCAAACAGCCTTGACCCATGATGCCTCGACTGGGGCAGGGACTGATACCATGTCCCACACATTACTTCTGAGTGCCCTGGCTAAGTTAGGTGATGCAGGTGGCCGAGTTGTAGCTCTAGTCATGCACTCGAAACCATACTATGACCTCATGAAACAAGCGATTACCGATAACATAGTTGATGTTGCCGGTGTATCAATTAACACCGGTGATATTGCGTCTTTTGGCAAACCAGTGATCGTGACCGACAGTACGAACCTGGTGGAGACTTCTGGTTCTTCGGAATCAGTCTATCGGACCTTATTGCTTGTAGAGGATGCGGTTCGTGTCCAAGAGTCGGAAGAACGCGATGTGTTGAGTGAACCTGTCACTGGGCTAGAGAACTTGGCATTTAGAATCCAGGGGGAGTTTGCGTTCAATCTTCGTGTGCGGGGTTTTAAGTGGGATACCACTAATGGGGGATCGAATCCGACTGACGCAGCTGTTGCAACCTCAACGAACTGGGACCTGTCTGCCTCAGATACTCGATCAGGTCCAGGGGCCTTGCTTATAACTGATTAACCCATGTCCGGGGCAGGCTTTCAAGTCTGTCACTTGGTGACTTTCGGCGTCATCACGCCCCCCCCCCTATGAGTCTCACGTTAGGCTCACCGTAAGTTTGGGTGGGATGTGAAGACGCCAAAAGTCTTTTTGTTCTTAGCCAAAAAACGACGTGTAGGGGAGTTTTATGGCACGAGTTCTGATGTATGCAGGCCACGGCTTTCTGCCGATGGTCGCCTTTCAACGCGGCATTCGCACAGTTAGTACCCTTCCTCTTGTCCTTCGCGGCGCATCTACGTATGGAGCAAATGACTACGAATCATGCACCGTAGGCATCATGTTCGGCATGAAAGAGCCTCTTAATCGGATGCTCCCCGATCAACGTGCACATGATACACACGTTCTTATTATAGATTTAGGATATCTGAAACGCGGAACAGTAGCAGAAGCACGACAAAACCCTGAAGAAGTGTATTGGTCTGTGAATCTTAATGGGCTAAACGGCTGGGGAGACCCGCCTCCCTCGCCTATGCCTTCTGACCGTTGGAAATCATTGGGTCTTTCTATGGCGAGATGGCAAGATCCGACAGAGGGGCATTTCCTCGTGTGTGGCCAGAAACCACATGACGCTGCACTTGGTGGCGTACAGCCTGGTCAGTGGCTTGTCGAGACCGTATCTCGGCTACGAAGTCTGACAAACAAACAAATTGTTTGGCGGCCCCATCCAGATGACCATTCGAGTCGAAGATTACACATGGCCGCTGAGACAGGAGTGAGGCAGAGCAAGGGCAACCTACTTGCCGAAGATTTAAAGGGATGTGCGGGTTTGATTGCATATAATTCTAATTCTCTTGTCGAAGCTTTACTTGCTGGCGTGCCAATTTATCCTCTTGGTCCAGGGTCAGTTTGCCCGACGATGGGCCATGCTGCTCTGACAGTAGAGACAATAAAGAATCCTCTCAGGCCGGAACGAAATCAGTTTTTTTACGACCTTGCATACCGTCAGTGGAATATCCCGGAATTAGAAGCCGGTTTGGCATGGTCTCATTTCTTTGATTCTAGTGGTATACTCAAATCTTCGGATGCTTCGAGGACAGGTGGGGGTTTGATGTCCTCCTCCCCATCTCCGCGCCGGGGGGCAGCTCGACGCACGTCGAAGCAACCGTTCCCTGCTGTTTCCGCTCCATCACAGCAGGGTCTTTCTCCTGCTGCGCCACCATTCCTGCAGCAGGAGAACCTATCCCCTCCTGCTGCCACCCTTCAGCAGGAGGGGGATTTCCTTGACCCTGAAAATCTAGCGTCGTTAATCCATCCGGGAGAAGAGAAAAAGTAGCATGCTCGGTGATTATATGGACGGCCGCTGGTGGCCGCATATTATGTACTGGCTAGACTGGAACATCTCTACATATCGTGTGAGTTGGTTCGTGTGCGTGTTTGTGATGTATCTTCGTGCTTACTCCCCCTATTCTCAAGATTTCCCTTTTGATGTGACGGGCCTTGTCTTTGTTTTCTTTACGGGAACATGTCTCTGGATTGCTTACTGTGCCTTTTGGTATGGCTGGGGGGTAGGCTGATGCCTCAAGCCCTCGTGTACGAGACCTCCCGTAATCTTCCCAAGACTCGGCGTATCATGTCTGCTGTTGCGGCAGGATTAGAGCGTCGTCACTATGCTATTGAAATACGGGATAGCTGGGAGTATCCCCAAGGAGATGAGACAGAAGCCGACCTTATAGCTATCTGGGGGGATTTCCACGGGACCGAGCGAATATTTGCAGACCGTCATGCTTTTAAGCGGCTCTTGCATATCGACAACGGATATATTCAGCGGGGTCACTTCAAAGGGTATTATAGTGTCACCTACAATGCCAAACAGGCGCATCGCGTCCTCTGGGAATTGCCTTGCCCTTCGGGAGATCGTTGGCGGGCGCTAGGGGAGTCGATACACCGGTGGCGGAAAAGTGGCAGTAAGATCCTCGCCCTTGGGCTGTCTCGTAAGCAATGTGGAAACTTAGGATTCGAGTATCCCAGCGTGAATCGCGAATTGCAGAGGGCGTTGCATACTGCGACAAATATGCCTGTGGCCATGCGCGAGAAACGGTATGACCAGAAAGATGAACCCCTGCGGGATGTGTTACGCAAAGGATCGTGGCACAGTGTGGCGGGTTACCATACTAAAGGGCTAATCGAAGCGCTCCTTGAAGGGCGTCCTATCTTAGCGTTACATCCTTGCGCTGCGCAGTCTATGGGAAATGAATCCTTGGAGGAAGTTCTCACGCCCTGTTATCCAGACAACCGCGAGGAGTTCTTCATCCGCCTGGCCTATCACCAATGGACTTTAGAAGAGATTCGACAAAGCCATCCGTGGAGAAAAGATAGCCCGTTGCGGATTATTGGGAGGATTACCTGATGCGTCACATTGCCCTGTACTATGATGCTTCCAGTTCTCGTGGGCGGTCTGTTATCAATACCCTTATGGCGGGTATTGCGCAGGCAGACCTGGGTGATAAAGTCGCCATCTATACTGAACAGGAATACAAAAAAGGCATACACGGCGACATCGTGTGTTGGTATGGTCTCTCGGGAAAGTTGATGGACTTGGCCCATCTTCTCTGGGAAAGCAAGACCCCTAACGTTTTTTTTGACCTCCCGTATTGGGGCAGGAAGCACGAACCCCACCCTCAGCATCATCGCTTTGCTTTAAATGCCCATCAGCCTACTAAGTATTTTCAGCAAGGACGTGAACCAGAACGGTTTCTGGCGTTTAATCGGCCTATAAAACCGTGGCGAGAAACAAGTCAAGCTGGCGCGGTCTTGGTTGCTGGCATGAGTGACAAGCAAACGCAAGCCTGGGGATTGGGGCCGAGCTGGGAGTTTCATGTCGAGCTGATCGAAAAGTTTAAAAGGCAATGGGGCGACTGGGTGGGCAAAGATCCTCCCCCTATTGCCTGGCGACCTAAGCCTGCTTGCAGGGTAAGCAGACGCCCTATCCCAGGCACGCGCTACGCTGATGGGTTATTATCGGAGGAATTGCAGAGATCCCTTTTGGTTTATACATACCGGAGTAACACAGCCATAGACGGGTTGATTGAAGGAGTCCCCTGTGAAGTGGTAGGGAGCGACCACCCTGCGTATGTTTTGAGTTGCAAGGACCCGATTTCTCAAGACGTTCGTCTCCAGTTCTGTGCCGATCTAGCATACTGCCAAACGTCCATGCAAGAACTTCGGAACGGACGAGCGTGGAAGTTTATCAGCAATCAATTGGGAGAGCTTCCATGATGGGCAACGTTTGTATGGACTGTAGATACTCAGTTATTTTTACGAGTAATGAGCTTTATTGTAATTTATATGGGAACATGAAAACGGAAGACTATTTCGCTATAGAGGGGATAGAACAGAAATCAACTCCACTTTGTGGAAGAGAGGCGAAGGGGGGTATTCGTGCGGGATTTCTCCAGCGAGCGGCACGGCGAGTTCATTATTCAAGGGGATCAGGAGACTAGCATGCACGTCACCTTCTTTGCCGTGGAGAAAGACCGAGAAGACAAGCTGGCCGCCTCATTCTGTGAGGGGGTAAAGCGTAGCCGTACAGACACCTGTGAGGTCGTTCGTCCGGCTTCCTACCCTGCCCCGAATCCACGTACTGATGTGGCGGTCATGATTGGCGTTAAAGGGTATTCCCGTCGCCTCCTTGACAATCATCTTGAAGCAGGAAAACACACGGTCTATATCGATAAAGGGTATCTTGGCGGGCGGAGTGCCTATTTTAGGATGAGCGTAAACAGCTTCCAGCCGCTTGCCTACTTCCAGAAAACTCCACGGCCTGATGATCGGCTACGTGCACTGTCTGTGAACATGCTCCCGATGCGAACGCAAGGGAGCCACATTATTATTGCAGGAGGGTCACTTAAGTATGCCAAATGGCATGGGCTGCATACCGGGCAAAGTGTGGACCCGATGACCGAATGGGCACGGAAGTCCCTGAAGCGGGTTGGTAAGTACACAAATCGTCCCCTTATTTATAGACCGAAGCCGTCATGGAAAGAGGCGGTGTCCCTTTCTGGAGCACGGTTTTCGCGGCCGCCTGAACTGCTTGCTCACCTTCTCCCCGATGCTTGGGCACTGGTGACCTTTGGCAGCAATGCTGCCGTTGAGGCGCTTACTGCTGGGGTTCCTGTTATCGTCACTGGGGATGGGATAGCGAGACCACTGGCTCGTACACAAGAGGAGAATATAGACGACCTTTTTATCCCCTCTGACGCAGTGCGCCGACAGTGGCTGGCAGATATGGCGTATTGTCAGTTTAATGTCCAAGAAATGGAATCAGGACTGGCCTGGAAGATCCTGAGGGAACAAATTGCATGCCGCTGAGTGACGAGGGCATCCGGCTTCAGAAGCAGTATCAGAAGATGCATCGAGAGAGGCATTTTCAAGGGATCGGCTGTTTTAACTATTACTGGGAGATACGGGATTTGGTGAAAGAGACACACGCCCTTTCTCTGCTGGACTACGGGTGTGGGAAAGGGCGGCAGTTCAACACTGAGTCTAAGGTATTGCACGGCAAGCTTGGTGTTTATATCGACTCGTGGCAGGAAGGGCTCGGAGTGGGGGTATTAACGGGATATGACCCTGCCTGCGGTGAATGGGCAAAACGACCCGAAGGTTCTTTTGATGGCGTTTACTGCTGCAGCGTTCTGGAGCATTTATATGAACACGATGCACCGTTTGTGTTGCGTGACATTTTCCAGTATGCCCAGAAGTTTGTTTTCATTGCTGTGGGGACAACTCCAGCCCAAAAGAATCTCCCTGATGGACGAAACGCCCATATTACCGTGCAGCCGATCAGTTGGTGGGAAGATATGACCAGATCTATTGCAACGGAATATCCAGGTATTATATGGATGATTAGCGAAGAACGGGAAAAAGATGTCGTCGTGGGATAAAGTAGAGCGGGCTCTGCAAAACTCAGTTGATATCGTGGTCGCTGCTTTGCTACAAGGACGGGGGCGGCGGGCTATTGATGGCGGGGCCTATAAGGGATTCTTCGCCCGCTTACTCCCTCCCTTTTTCCAGCATGTCGAGATGTTTGAGCCAAACGGTTTTGTTCATCCAGCGCTCACTGCAAACACGTATGTATATGACTGCATGACGTTACACCCCGAAGGACTGAGCAATAAAGCAGGCTATGCCAGACTAGGCAATCCTGATGCGAGCAATCGAGATTTCTTCTATCTTCGAGAAGACACAGGGCCTGTTTCCTTAGTGCCACTCGATGAGTTTGCTTTTAGGGATGTGGATCTCATAAAGCTGAATATTGAAGGAATGGAATTGGCGGCTCTTCATGGGAGCCGTCAGACTATTGCTCGATGTCGGCCACTGATCCTTGTAGAAGAGAAAGGGCATGGTGAGCGGTTTGGGGTGTCCGCAGGCTCTATTGCGGCTTTCTTAGCCCCCTTTGGGTATCTCCGCACGACTCGTTCAAAAGGAATGTGGCTGTATGCCACGAAGAAAAAGGGGGCGTGATGCCTGCTAGTGGACGAAAACCGGATGAACAAGAAAAAGTCATTTGTCCCAATAGCCGGATAGGAAAGGAGTACGCTCCCCATCGCGTTTGGGTAGATTCTAAAGGGCGGCTTGTCGGAGAAATTGCTAAGCACGTTCACCCGAGACAAAAACGAGAAGATTGCGCTTATTCTGGTCATGTTGTGCCGGTTAAGCGGACAGATAAGAAAGAATAGCTATGCTGAATTGGGACGTATTACGGGTAACAGATACCATTTTTCAGCCTTTTCCTCACGTCTTAGCGGAGAATGTCTTTCAGGAAGAAGACTATCAGCTTCTTCTTCAGACAATCCCCCCATCCGAGGTCTACGATGCCAAAATCAAGAATGAGCGGGGCAAGGCACATCGTCTAGATTGTCCTCTCGGGTCCTTAGACTCCGACATTTGGCGGGCATTGGATGCTGAATTGAGGAGCGACGACTTGTGGCACTGGGTACGGAAAAGGTTTGAGCGGCTAGACTTGCCTGACTACGGCATGATTGACATTCGTCTCTTTCAAGATTTGCCTGGCTACTACCTAGCTCCGCATACGGATGCTAAGAGCAAGATCGTAACGCTTATCTTTTACCTCGCGCAGAATCGCCAACACGCTGCTTGGGGAACTCGTCTTTATACCGCAGCGGAGGATACTCTGCCCAACACACAGCTTGTATCCTACCGCCCAAATACGATGCTTGGCTTTGTCCGATCTGCTACGAGCTGGCATGGGTGTCGCCCTATTAGCGGGACACGTAACACTCTACAAGTGATTTATCGTTCTGCCACGACGGGGAAATGATATGGGTGTAATCTGCAATGGCTTGCAAAAGAGCGGTGTTCGTCTCCTACAGCGCGCTGTGGAGTTGATGGGCTGGACGCCTGCCCCTGATAAGTTCAGCCGAACGGTGACGAAAAGGGAATGGAGGCACGAGCCGTATGGCCCTGGATTCTGTACCCTTGGCGAGCACGAAGTTGCCTATACGCATATCCCCTATCCTGCCGATATCGGCAAGCATCAGTTTATCGGCATCATTCGCGATCCCCGAAATGTATTGATTTCGGCATATCGCTGGCAATACCGTCACAATCCTTTAACTGCAACAGAAGCACGGACATCTTTAGAGCACATGATGACGCCACGCTTTTTTATGCGAGCCTCTCAGTTTGTGGATTGGCCAAGACATCGTCTCGTCTTTCGTTTTGAAGATATGGTTGGGCCAAGCAGAGAAATACATGTTCAGGTTCTAGCCGACATTTTAGAGGTTGAGATAGACGCAGAAACAATCGCGGCGCAGATGATTGGGGGGACACGAACGTATCAGCCTCAACATAGCCGTTGGCAAGACATCTGGACACCTGACCTTGATAAGCGATGGAAAGAAAGAGGCGGGGAGGATCTTGTTAAAGCGTATGGATACACCCAGGAGGGAGAAGAAGGCGGTGTCGAATGGAAAAGATAACACATATCTCAGTTGACAAGGAATCGCCCTATTATAGCAAAGAAAGTGACATTATTGCCGTCTACTTCAATGGAATTTTGCTTGATAACTACTGTGAGGCAGACAGTGATGAGGGCTGGGTTGAGGTTTATGACCAGGACTTGAAAGGCAATCTGATTATGGAGAATGCGACTACGCCGCGTATTATTCGCGTCTCTGGGAGAGTTCGGCTAGAAAAGAAAAAGCAGGCGGCATGACGGAGTCGATTCGCATTTTTATTGGGTATGACGGCGGCGAGGGGCTCGCTAGCCTTATTTGTCAGAAGTCTATTTGGCGTCGAACAGACCACCCCTTGCAAATCTTTCTCCTAGATCAACGCATACTTCGTTCCCTCGGTTTGTATATCCGGGACCGAGATCCTCGTGCCTCGACGGAGTTTACGTACACTCGTTTTCTGGTCCCCGCCTTGTGTGGCTACCAGGGCTGGGCACTCTTTGTTGATGCTGACTTCCTCTTCCAGGCTGACATTTCTGAACTCTGGGCACTGCGCGATTCAAGGTATGCCGTGCAGGTTGTCAAACATAATTACCAGCCAGAGGAGACAACAAAGATGGGGGGCATTCCTCAGGCACAGTATCCTCGGAAGAATTGGAGTAGCCTCATCCTGTGGAACTGTGGGCATGAAGCAAGCCGAACGTTAGCCCTTCACACGATAAACTCCCAGTCCGGGGCATATCTCCATCGATTTCAATGGGTGTTGGATCAACATATTGGCTCTTTACCGGCTGCTTGGAACCATCTTGAACCCCAGGGTGTGACTGACCAATTGCCCAAGGCTATTCATTATACAATGGGCATTCCTGGCATCCATCGAGGATCATTTAATTTCACCTCGGAGTGGGAGGACGAAGTCCGAGCGTGAATCACCGCCTTCTGCTGATTTTCCTACACCACAGCAGAAGCTGAGGTCAGATGCTGCGTCTGTGGCGGAGCGTCTGACCTCTTAGCTAACATATAAGCAACATGAAATACTCTAGAGAACATCCAAGCCCTCAATGTCAGGCGCTTATTGCCAAGTATACGGAGTGGCATCGGCATGGCCAAATCAAGCAATGGAAAGGGCGCGGGTTACCTTGTGCGCGTCAGATGCGCGAGGAAGTGCCTCCTGATGCAGCGTATACGGTTTTAGACTATGGCTGTGGGAAGGGGGAGTATATTCGAGACCAGACGTGGGATGTTCCTGGTGTTGCTTTAGTCACAGGATACGATCCTGCGGTTTCTGTCTGGGCTACGCCTCCTCAAGGGACGTTTGACTATGTTGTGACAAAAGACGTTCTTGAACATTTGACGCCAGAGGATATAGACTGGGTATTAGAAGAAATGTTTTCCTTAGCGCAGCGGAAGGTTTGGGTTATTGTGGGTACATATGCGAGAGGAAAACCTTTCCCCGACGGTAGCGGGAACAGTAATACGCTTGTGTGGAAGCCTAACAAATGGGCGGAGATATTGAAGAGCTACGAGAACAGATTTGGAGTGCCTTGTTATGCCAGAATCAAAACCTGATTTTTCCATGGGCCTGGAAATAGACGCAAAAACAGGGGATCTGGTTCAGGTCAACAATATCTGGCTTCCTGCATCCGACACGCATTTCAGGGAGACGGTTGAAAAGACCGGGAATTATCTTATTGAACGCCTATGGGCGGGGATGAGCTACTGCCCGACGAAGCATGTGGCGATAGACATTGGTGCGCATGTTGGGTTGTGGACACGAGTCATGATAGAACAGTTTACTGAGGTGTACGCTTTTGAACCTGATCCGACTAACTATGCATGTTTGGTTAAGAACGTAGCAGCCGTGCCAGGAACGGTGCATCTTCACAATGTGGCAGTAGGCAGGTCCCATGGAAGAGGACGGATGTTGGCGGACCCGCTGCCCAAGCGGCAAGGGAATACTGGCGCACGTTTCATGCAATCTGGCCTAAACGGGCCAGTCCTTGTCGCTACCTTAGATGAATTGAATTTATCCCACTGTGACTTCATCAAGATTGATGTTGAGGGAGCCGAGCTGGATGTTCTCATAGGGGCTTATGCTACGATTCTGCGGTGTCGGCCTGTTATTATGCTTGAAGTAGGAAAGACCCCTCCTGAGCGTTTTGGGCATACAGCTGAAGAGCCTATGAGATACCTGGAAAAGATGGGCATGAAATTGGAACTGGAGATGCGGGCAGATAAGGTGTTCATGTGGACGATACCAACACTGTAACTCTTGTTACGACATTCAATCATACGCTCTGGGAGCGGTATGCTCGGCTGTGTTTACGTTCGTGGGCAAGCCATCTTCCTGAATCCATCGATGTTTGGGTCTATGATGAAAGTGGAGTTGGGCAGAGCAATGGGCAACAGGGAAAGTGGCCTGCTCACTGGGAGTGGCAAGACCCGTTTGAATATGCTGCCTACCGAGAGTTTATGAATGACCATACTACGCAGAATATTCAGGATTATCGGCGGGATGTTCGACGGTTTGCTCACAAAGTCTTTGCGCTAGGACATGCGTCCCTTCACTGCCGGTCCGAGTATCTGATATGGCTGGATGCAGACGTGTTCATTTTTGAAGACATACCCGCAGACTTTTTCCCTTCACTTTTTAACGGACATTTTCTTTTTTACTTGAGTCGCCATGCCTATACTCACTCCGAGTGTGGCTGTTGGGGGATGGATACGCGTCTTGCTACACGACCTTTTTTTCCTCTTGCTTTGGAAGCACTCTATCGTTCTGGGTCAGTTCTAGATTTACCTGAACAGCACGACAGTTTTGTTTTTGACTGGCTCCGTAAGCGTCAAGAAAGTGCGGGATTGATTACGAGTCACGATTTGACACCGCATGTTCCTAAGGGGCATGCTTGGCTAGCAAGTCCTCTAGCCTCGTACATGGACCACTGGAAAGGGGATCGTTGGAAGACTTTTAAGAGTTGGCAAGAAGATGTGTCAGGCATGACTGGACGGGGAATTAAGTTGAACCTGACTCATCCTTACTGGCGAAATCTCCCGAGTCGAGTAGGAGCACGAAAATGAAATCATGGACAGAAAGACGGTTGGCTGTGGCTTGACAAGCCGGCCCAATCCTCGGCCTAATAGGCTAGAGGAAGGAACAGAGGTATGGCGCTTACACTTGATGCGACGGTTGGTGGGACAGATAGCAACACATACTGCACGCTTGCCGAGGCAGACACCTATCACGACAGTCGCCTAGATAACACGAATTGGACAGCGGCCACGGACGATAACAAGAACCGCGCTCTTGTGACAGCTACGCGACTACTGGATGAATGGACGCGCTGGAAGGGGTCCTCTAATACAAGCACTCAATCCCTTTTATGGCCTCGGATAGACGTGTTGGATCGTCAGGGATTAGAATTTTCCGCTTTAATAATTCCTGCGTTCCTCAAGGACGCAGAAGCAGAGTTTGCATTCTGGCTGCTCGGGTCCGATCGCACAGCCGACTCCGACACTAGGGGTTTCTCCTCCCTCAGTGCCGGAGCGGTGAGTGCGAACATTGATAAGTTTGATCGCCCGCACGTCGTCCCAGATAGCGTCAGTTCCATGCTTAGCTTTTATGGGGAGGTTCGCTCAATGCGTCCAAGCATGGCGCGTCTGGTGCGCGCCTAAAGAAGATAAGCCATGGGACTCCAGGACACCTTTAAGAATGTGGCGAAAGCGGCAGCTAACGCCCTGGGGGACGTGGTAGAGGTGGTGACCTATCGAAAAATCACCGCAACGGCGTATGCTCCGGCTACCTCAGCCACTCCTACAGAAACAGCAACAATCATTGCCGATATTGATGCCGTATGGTCTGATATCCGTAGTCAGCGTGTGGATGGGCAGGGTGTGAATATTCGACAGCGACAGGTGGTACTCTTTGGAAAGGACTTAGGAACGACTATTCCCACTGAAGATGGAGAAATCCACCGTGTTTCTGGGGATTTGTTTGATCATACCGGGGCAGGGACAGCAGATGACTTTTCGTTTGAAGCCGATCCATACAACGCTATTCGAGGCGCGAGCCTAGGGAGTATTGCTGTAGGGCAGTGGATACATACAGCCTTTGCCGCAGAAAGCGGTAACACCGGAATCGCGAAGGTTACGGGTATCAACACAGATCTCATCGTTGTCGATAAATCTCTTACAGCAGAAGATTCCTCGGTAGCGCGGATTAGGGATGTAGAGATTTGGCGGATTATAGGGCCTGTAGTAGCCGATCCAGCAGGGGCCACGTATACCTGCCTAGTGAGACAATAATGACAGGTAAGGAGTTCGCTGCGGGCCTGAATAAACTGGCGGAGGCTCTTGATAGCGAGGTTTCTACAGTCATTAGGAAAGTGACTATTGACGTCTGGGGACGCCTTACAGAAGAGACGCCTGTCCTGTCTGGACGGGCACGAGCCAGTTGGCGTATTCGGCGGACAAATCCGGGCGAGAGGGCGGTAGGCGTCAAGCCCCCCGGGACATATGCTCGCCCTACTGAGCCAGAAGGGCTTACTTCACAGCGAAACGTTGAAGGGGCAGCTGTTCTGTACATTGTGAATGGCTTACCGTATATTCAGAGACTTAATGACGGCTGGAGTCAAAAGGCTCCAGCTGGATTTGTAGAAATGGCCGTCGCGGAAGTGCTGGCCAGTGTGGACGTGGAACTCGAAGCATTGTTACTCAAAGGTGTAGGGTAGGGATGATGGACGAGCGGTGGGTTTTGATGCTGTTAGAGATGCGATAGAACAGCGCCTTGAGGCTAACTGGACAACGACTCCCATCCGATGGGAAAATGTCCCGTTCGTGCAACCGAGCCGCAATGCAGCTGTTCCCGCATGGATTACCCTTTCGATTCGAGGTAACCGCGAAGGCGGCCGTGCCTCAGTCGGTACGACAGTGCCGCTCCGGCGCTACAACTACACGCTCATCAATCAGATCTTTGTTCCTGAAGAATCAGGGACCGAACTCGCATACCAATATGCTGACAGTGTAGGCAGCATATGGCGTGATGTGAGTTTTGCAGCGGGCGCAACCGGAACGATCCGCTGTTGGGAGCCGAATGTAGAAGAAATTGGGCCCGACGGGACCGGCTGGTATCAGCTGAATCTTGTCACAAACTTTCAGCGGGATGACCGTTTTACCTAAGATTTGGTGTGGGGGAAGTACAGATGAGTTATGGCAATTGCTGCGTCAGATCGTATGAAAGTGCGGCGCAAAACCACAGCCGAGGCATCGTGGGGGGAGACACCATCCACTCCGGCAATGACCGAATTCAATGCAACCTCGGCGAATTTTAATTCGGGAAAAACAACCGCTAAATCTGCTATTATTCGTTCAGACAGACAAGTCACAGACATCATCCAAACGGGGTTCAGCGCTACGGGTGATTTTGGATTTGAGCTGATTTACGGCGAACTCGAATGGGCAATGGAAAGCCTTTTCGGGAACACCTTTAGTGCTGCTCTTACCTATACAGGGGCAGGTAGCACCGATAATTTCTCTTTTGAGGCTGATCCCTATAATACGATCCGTGGTCCTAGCCTGGAGAACTTTGTTGTCGGTCAGTGGATTGAAATCTCCGGGGCCTCTGTTGCTGCAAACAACGGACGCTGGCGTATTTCAGGTGTTAATACCAACACCATTGTCGTCAATGGTCCGCTCTCTACAGAAGCTGATTCGACAGCGACCATCAAAGGCGATGGGCACTTAGAGCTAGGCACGTCAGAAATCAGCTATCTCTTAGAACAAGAGTTCAATGACATTACTCGGTTCAAGTACGAAACGGGTGCGCGCATGTCGCAGCTGTCCATGAACTTCACCTCACGCGCCATCATCACCGGTACGTTTAACTGGATGGCAAAGGACCTGACTCAGCAGGCGACCACGATTGGAGACGGAGCCAGCACGGTTGCGTCTACAAACAATGTCATGAACGCCTCGACAGATGTGGGTGCGATCATGAAAGACTACGTCACTCTATCTACGGCTATCCGATCTATTGCCTTCACGGTAAACGGCAGTCTTCGTGCACCGGACAAAATCGGCAGTACGACCGTTGCTGAAATCAATGACGGGACATTTGTTGTAGACGGCACCCTAGAGGCGTATTTCGAGGATGCCACTCTGTATGCAGATGCTCTGGCTCATACGACGGTGGCCCTGTCCTGGGAAGTCTCAGATGATGATGGCAACCGCTACGTATTTACCCTCCCCGCTGTGAAACTGACAGGCGATCCTAATGCCGGCGGTCAGAACCAGGACGTGATGGTCTCACTCGCTTTTGAAGGGTACCGCGACCCCGCTTCGGGGACAACTATCCAGGTCGATAAGTTTGCGGCCTAGGATAACTCAATAAAGGATTCTGTATGGCTCTGAATTTGCAAGCCGCAAAGATCAATGCGGCAGTCAGCTCTGAGGGGCGTTGGGTAATGCTTTCAGAGGGTGGGGAGGTACTGGTGGCACGCTGGGATAACCCGGCATTCCGCTCGTTACAGACGAAATTGCAACAGGAGTATCGCCGCCCCGCTCCGGGGCGGAAGCATATTAAAGGCCGGACTGTTCCTCCAGAGATTGCTGAGGAGATGAACTACCGGCTTGTCTTAGACACCATCCTGCTTGACTGGAGGGATATTGAAGAGTCTCCAGGGGCAGCATTCCCTTACTCCAAAGGGAATGCAAAGGACTTGTTAGGGAAGGAAGAATATCGTTGGATCTTTGATGAGATTGTGAATGCCGCTTTAGATGAGTCTTCCTACCGCGCAGAAGAACTAGAAGAAGACATTGAAAATTTACCGAGGTCCTTACCTGGCAACTCGAACATGGTAAGGACGTTGACTGGCTAGAAGAACTCGAAGAAGAAGGAAAAGCGATTCCTCGGATGCTACAGGACCGACCTGAGTTAGATGTCCATCTGAGGATTCCTTGGGACACGTTCTGGGTACTCACTTCGAGTCGAGTGGTGAGTGGTATGGGAGGTGTATCAGGGATTCTCCCCAGTGAGATCTTAGTACATCTTCAATGGCTCGGCATCCGAGAACACACTCTTCAAGACATTCTTTTCAGGCAAGTACTAGCAATGGATGGCGTGTATTTAAAGTGGCAATCAGATAAGGCCGAACAACGGCGAAATACAAAGTAGCATGGCACGTACTCTTACTATTAAGATAGATGCTTCAGGGGCGGTGACGGGGGGCCGTCTTGCCGAAAAAGCTATTGATGGTGTGGGTGATGCTGCCACTGATCTAGATAAAAAAACTCAGAGGATGCAGGGTTCACTTAATCGCGCTGCAAAAACAATGCAGTCAGCTGGGCGGAATATGTCGTTGTACCTGACGACTCCCCTTACCGCTCTTAGTGTTCTTGTTCTCCGTACTGCCGGTAATTTTGAGGAGGGCATGAACCGAGTTCAAGCTGTGTCAGGAGCAACGCGAGTACAAATGGCGGCGCTCTCAACAGAAGCACGTAGACTAGGCGCAGAGACGCGCTTTTCAGCAGAACAAGCTGCTGATGCTTTGGGCTTTTTGGCCATGGCAGGTTTCGGTGCAGAGAAGTCTCTGTCTTCCTTAGAAGGCACTTTGCAACTAGCAGCTGCCGCACAACTCGGTCTCGGTCAATCAGCAGATATCGTTTCAAATATTTTGACTGGCTTCGCTTTAAATACGGAGGACTTGACTCGGGTCAATGATGTCTTGGTCAATACCTTTACGACCACAAATACAAATCTTGTTCAACTTGGGGAGGCTTTTAAATTTGTTGGGCCTATTGCTGCCTCGGCAGGGGTAACAATCGAAGAAACTGCTGCTGCTATAGGATTATTGGGCAATGCCGGTTTACAGGCGACGCTTGGTGGGACCGCCCTACGTGGAATGTTCACTCGCTTATTGAGTCCGTCAAACGAAGCAAAAGAAATCCTTGATGAATTTGGTATTAGTGCTGTAGATGCTCATGGAAAGCTCCTCCCTTTAACCGATATTCTCCGACAACTCGGCCCCTTGGCTAGTGACACAGCACGTCTTATGGCTGTTTTTGGTGAGCGTGCGGGGCCTGGTGTTGCGGCTCTCTTGAGCCAGGGAGTAGATGCATTAGAGGACCAAATAGAAAGGGTAAAACAAAGCGGCACAGCGGCGCGCGTGGCAGAGATCCAAATGCAAGGATTAAATGCTAAATTAGATGCGCTCTCCTCTGCTTTTTCGGAACTGCAACTAGCTATCGCTGACGCTGGGCTCTTGGAGTTCGCCACAAATGGTGCGACAAGCCTCGCAAACTTTACTCGGGAATTAGCTAAGCTAGACCCCGCAGTCTTATCATTTGCAACAGCCTTGACAGCCTTGACAGCCTTGACTGGGCCTCTTTTATTGTTTGCTGGAGCAACTGCGAAGGCACTAGCCGCTTTGGCCGTATTTGCTGCCCCAGCAGCAATGTTGACGGGGATCGGTGCAGTAGTGATAGCGCTATCGGGTTTGTTTGCTATTGTCCAGAAAGCAAATGAACAAGATTTCAGTAAAATTAGTAACCTGATTAAAATACTTGAAGGACAACTTCCTGGTTTAGAAACAAAGCTACAGGCTGCAATTACAAAAAAAGACAAGGAACGTATAGACCTCTTCTCTAGAGCACTTGAGATTTTGAACAGGCGTATCCTTTTAGCTAAAGCTAGCACAGTACAATGGCAGGTTGCTGTGGGAACTTTTACCCCGGTCTTAGATGGTTTTCTAACAACGGCGAAAAAGATCCCTCCTGTGTTAGGCGAAGGAGGAGAGAAAACTGGGGAACTAAGTGATGCCAAGGAGGACCTGATAGCAGCCTTCGAAGCTGAAGAGAAGCTTCTCCATTCGACAATAGATATCCGACAGCAGCAAATACAAGGTCTTATTGATGAAAAAGAAGCCCGTATTTTGTTGTATGCCGAGACGCTTCGTGCTCAGGGAGCCTCGGAGGATACGGTAGGTGTTCTTGTTGACTTGATGCGAGAAAAGGAACGCCTAAAAAACATACTTGAACAGCAAATCACATTGGAAGAGGCCCTTAGCAGAGAACTAGAGAACTTCATTGAGCAATCGCTGGCTGCCTACGATGCTATGAAGCAACGTGAACGAGCGATTGACGATGCCATAGCAGCAGAACGGTCCCAAATCGCTGTCCAAGAAGTGGCTATACGATTAGAGAGAGAAGTTATTCTTGGTTTGAAGGATGCAGATAAAGCAACGACACAACTTACTATCGTAGAAATCCTTCATGAACGCACGCTTGTTGACACGACGAAATTCACGAACGAACAGAAGGATGCCCTGAACGCAAATACGGCGGCAAAGATCGCCAATGCGCGAGCCACAGGGGTACAAAACGCTGCAAATCGCGGGACAGCAGGCACACGTCCCGGAGACCCTTTTTCTAGTATCCTCACAGATTTTGCTGTTACTACTTTCCCTGGTATAACAGACGAGTTTGCACAAGGTCTGAATGGCCTGTTACAGATTGGAGAGCAAAAACTTAGGGACTTTGCGGGGATCACAAGTTCTATTGCTTCAGAACTAGGCGGCAAGCTTGGTAATTTGATTGGACAAGGGCTTGCTAGGGCCATGGGACTAGGCCCCCTTGGAGGGGCTATTTTAGGGGCTATAGGGGAGCTCCTTGGCTCGGCAATCGGTAGTCTGCTTGATAAACTTTTTCAACCAGGACGAATTGAACAAGCCAAGCAAGTTATCAATGAGTTCTTCGGCGAGGTTACCCGCAATCTCGACTTCGATGTTCTTTCTGAAGATTTAGTCGCTTCTGGTCTTGGACGGTTTGAACGCACGCTCTCTGATGCCGCACAGAGTCTAGGGGCGGCCTTTGCCGGGGATTTTCGAGACGGAGGACAGGGCATTCTTCAGCGTTTTGGTGGACAGCTCCTTGCCAATGCCGAGCAATTCGGGCTTACGCTGGAAGAGACGCAGCGCCTCGTCTTAGAATTTGCTGATGCCCTCAACTTTAACCTTGTAGATGCACTAGATAACCTGAATCGTCTAACCGCAACGCATGTGAATCAGCAGGGCCTACAACTGTTCGGAATGCGTGCCTTTGTTACGGAACTGGGGGATGCACGTCAAAACCTCAGTAGCTATGCTGATACCACAAATATGACGGTCGATGAACTCACAGGCCTAGCCATTTCTGTTGGGAATGTCGGGTCACAGGTCAATACATTACGTGGGTCCTATGCCGGGCTGATCGACATTGAAACCGAATTTGATGAGCTGGTAGACTCTAATGCCATCGCAGCAGGTTTGCTTGCTGACCAATTGGATAACGTTGGGACAGAAGCAGGTATCGCCGGAGACCGTCTCGGATTCTTTGTGGAGGAGGTGCGTTCAGGGGCACTGCATATAGAGGAAGCTATCCTAGCTCTGCAAAGCGAAGGGTTTTTAACTGGACTAGAGCTGAAACCGTTCATTGTAGATGCTGAGGTTATAGAACAAGAATTAGACCGTGTTCTGCATCGTATTGAGGTGGTCGGGGGAGCGGTCGGGGCTACGCTGATCGAGGCAGCAGCAAACGGCATCAAGGATGCCGATGACATATCGGAAGCTTTTGACCAGACTATCAAGCAAGCTATTCTGGATATTCGAGTTGGAGAATTTATCGGTGAGAGGTTGCCTGGCCTGCTCGCAGATATTGATTTCAGTAAACCTCTAGACGTCAACTCGGCGGCTTTTCAGCGGCTGAGGATAGAGATCGGGCTAACAGGTGCTGAACTTGCTGACTTCATAGAAGGGTTTGATAGTTTTGATATTGATTTCAGCCTATTTCGTAGGGGCATTTCTTCCGCGGTGTCGCAGGGTATCCTTGACGGAGTAAGCGGGGAGTTTGATCAGGCTACGTTTACAACTACTTTACGAGCCGCAATCACTGACCCCATTATCGCGACTATTGTAGATGCTATTATTAAGGGGTTCATTGCTGCAGCAGGTATTGAAGGGATCATGCAGCCAGTTCTTGACGTGATTGCCCGAGATGTGCCCTTGGTTGCGAGCGGCGAACTTCCTCCAGAAGATATGGTCAGGAATATCGGTGTAGTTTTTGATGATATCGATGATAAACTTTTGGCCTTCATAGAGTCGGCCGCATTTGTATCCTCCTCAGTAGGGAACATGATTGCCTCGGCGCTAGGCATTCCGCCTGCGGTTGATTTAGCTGCGGAAGGATTTGACACTCTGATTTCCAGGGCGGACGCTTTCATAGGCAGGGCCCCTGACCTACGTACCACAGCTGAGAAAATTGAAGCTATTGAGGAGGAAGGGAAAAAACTTAGAGAAGGATTGGGCCGCCTCGGTGCTACTTTTGATGCAGGTAGTGAACAGGCGATAAAGCTTACAGAAGCTTACAATAAATCCATCATATCTCAGGAAGCACAGATTAAGGTTTTAAAAGACAAGGATGCTGCGGAAAAAAAACGTGCCTTTGACGAACAGCAGGCGGAAGCGAAACGTGCCGCAGAGGAAGCCGCAAATAAACTAGGAACTTTGAATGAAAGTATCACCGCCCTGGGAAACACGGCGGCGGGTCCGAATAGCCTAGCTGAGAATTTTCAAGAGGTAGATGACCAAGCTACACAGCTTCGTGTAGATTTGCGGGCTCTTCAAGCAAGTACGGATACTCTGGGTACGTCCATCACCGAAGCCACGGACCGGATTGACGGTGCGGTGGCCCAAGCAAAGCAGGCTCTAATAGGCGAATTTGTAGACCGCACTATCCGGCCTTTTATTGATGCAGGTCAGGATGCCGGGGATGCCCTTTCCCAGCTTCAGACAGAATTTCGAACCACTCGGGACAATATCTGGGAACTCGTCACTGTGTCAGGTGACACAGCGTTGGGTATAGACCTCCTTAGTCAGGCTACAGCGAGTTACCTGGTCCAGGTCCAGGCACTGAGGGATGAATTGGTCGGCCCTATTCGTGATAGTATCACCACCCTTATCCCGGTATTCCGTGATTTTGATGAGATTCTTGCTGACGTTGCGACTGCAAGTTCTCTCGAAGAATTACAGTCTCTCAGAGATGAGGCCATTCGCTCAGCTACAGAAGGATTGAATAAAGACATTGCTGATGCACGAGCCCGGTCTGCTAGCGATATTGCCGCACAACGTGCGGTAATACAGGACCTTATCACCGCGAATAGAGAACAGCTGGCCTTAGATAAACAGGCAGCTAGAGATGACGCCAGTGCAGCCATAAAAGCAGCTAGAGATAACGCTGACGCCACTATTGATGGACTACGGGAGCAACTAGCCGTACATGAAGAATTAGTGCGTCTAGCCGAGGAATACGCAGAAATAAGTGCTGAGGCAACCCGCGCTTTTACACACGCTATGGATAACATCGTGCAAGGCCCTCTTCCCACCCTTGCCACTATGCTAGAACAGATCGCTTCGACAACAGATGCCAGTGAACTGAGACAGCTACAGGGGGATGTAATCAGTACGGCAGAGGAACGACTACGGCAGACGATCCAGGTAGCTGAAGAGGCATTCGATGCGGCACAGAAAATAGAAGTCGATCGCCTGCGTCTTCAGGAGGATCAGGTTGAAGAGTTGATACGGCTACAGGATACTAAATTCCAGGCGGAGCAGACCGCCTTAAAAGATTTAGCCGATACTGCCCGAGGTGTTGCCGAAGCAGCGAAGTCCACACGCGAGGGCTTTTTAGGCGGTTCGACTTCCACGCTGGGAGCACGAGCGCAGCTTTCCTTTGTTCAGGGACTATTTGAGTCTGAAGCTGCTGCGGGGCTCGCAGGGGATGCTGATGCAGCACGGAGTGCTATTGCGCGGTTTGGGAACCTCGTCAGCCTAACACAAGGGGCTTTTGCTGGAACGAATAAAGGACAGATTATCATTGACAATGCCTTGGCCACCTTAACGCAGCTAGAGACACAGTTCGGAGCGCAAGCAACAGAAGCCGAGCAGCAAATCATTGCTATTGAAGAAGGAAACGATACTCTTCTCAGGATTCAAGAACTCATAGATGCTTTGGGTCTTACAGGCACAGAAAGTCAAGAAACTCTACAGGCGCTCTTAGACAATACGGTGGCCTCGCGTGAAGCGGAAGAGGCAAAACAGCTCGATACGTCAGCATTTGAATCGGCGGCTATTGCCGAGTTGACCGCTTTAAAAAACGCATTCCTTGCCCAAGTCGGGGATTTAGCAGCGGGGGTGAGCGGTGGAAACCCTGCCGGGATACAAGCTCTTATTGACCAGGCAGAGGTAGATCGAGATGCCCAAATAGCAACGGCTGAGCGTGTACGTGACGACCTTATTGCCGTCTTAGATACCAACAGCAAGAATGAAATTTCAGCGCTTGAGGGGTCACTGAAGGTCCTTATTCAAGAGAACCTGGATGCCTTACAAATTTTCATTGATGACAGGACTGAGGCCGTTGCTTCAGGATTGAAAGTCCTGCTCAAGGCTATTTCGTCTCGTTTTGAAGTGCTCGCTGCCGAGGCATTGGGAATTAACACAGAACTGCAAATGTTCATTGACCAGATTGTCCTTCTAGCCGACGCGGCGAACCCGGAGTCTTTGACGGCGGCTATAGCAAATTTTGTTGGAGCATTAAATACAGGAGATGCGCTCCTGGTCGGTCCTGCGATCACCACGCTTGTAAACAGTTTGACAGATGACCAATTGGCCAAGGTGATTCCAGAACTTCTTACTGGACTCGACGCATCTCTATTAGGTCCTGCCATTCAAGCAGTGGTGAATAGTCTAACGCATACACAATTAGTGACATTACTGCCTGATATCCTCAGCGCTTTAAATCCAGACCAACTTCCTATTGCGATTGCGGCGATCGTGTCCAGTCTAAATGTGTCTCAAATCCCCTCTGCCATTGCGATGGTCATTACTAGTTTGGATGCTTCCCAAATACCGGGAGCCATTACAACAATAATCACAGCAATCTCAGGCGCAGATGGGACAGCAGGGAATATCGTGTTGGCCATTCAGTCTGTAGTGAGTGCGCTTGCCCCGAATGGCACGCAGGCTGAAATCGCTACGGCTATAGATCAAGTTGTCACGGCAATGAATCCCAGCCAGGTACAATCCGCTATCGGAGATATTTTTAATCTCCTCGCCAATGACCCGGCCAGCTTGGATACGGCAATCGACGTACTTATCAGTGAATTAGGCGACCCAGACATAGGACAAGCTATCACTAGTATTATAACAAATCTCAAGCCTACTGAAGTTAGGGCAGCTATCACTGATTTGATTGGGGGTATAGGCGATCCGGCAACTAAAGCAACGCTCAAAACCCTGATCGGGGCTTTGGACTTAGGGGGCCTGCTAGATGCGCAAAAGTCAGGGGCTAATGTGTTTGCTTCCCTCGCGCAAGATATTGCCGACTCCGCTTTTGGGTCGGATCTAGCTGCTTTTAACAGCGCGACTATAGCGGATTTGACGAGGATTCTGGTTAATCAAGCGCAGTTGAGCTTGAACAATGAAGATTTTCTCGGGCAGCGTCTCGGTCAGATAATGCATCGGATTGGAGACACAGACGTCGGAACGGAATCGGTGCAGGGGAAACTGAAGCAAGTTGGTGATTTGCTTGGGCGTAATGCAAGCGGTGATACGGTACGTGGATTGCTCCAAAGCATTAAAAATAACACGGGGGATATGGCTAATGATCTGCGATCCGAATCTATCGTGGCGTCGACAAATATCCCGCTTGGGAACGGTGGGATTGGCATTCGGTTCTTCCCTAACACGACGATTGACCCGCTCAATCATATTGCGGCATCTACGGATCTGACGGTCAGTCAGCTGGGAAAAATAAGCCATCAGCTAGGTCAAGATACGACGCGGACGACGCAAGAGTTATTGATTGATGTCGTCAAGAATACGGGGAATACTGTGGCGGCATTAAACGCCATGGGGGGGCACTCCTTTCCTGCGATTCTCGCTGAGCAAGGATTGCACGGCTTTGTGACTGCCCCGGCCTTCCCGATCATAGCCCATCAAGGGGAACGCGTAGATGTGTTCACAGCAAAAGAAACAGCACGCGGAATAGGGGCAGGCGGCGGCATTACCATCAATATAAACGGCGGGAACAGTTCCCCTCAACAAATTGCAAATGACGTGGCGCGAGTACTCAGGAATCGCCGCGCGCATGGGGAGCAGATATAGTGGCTATTTCAGCAGCAATGAAAACAGCCCTGGCTTCTCATGGAGTGCGCCTTGTTTTTGGCGTGGAAATCAATGGGATCAAGATCAGTATAGATGGCTCATCGACCTCGACTGTACAGCTCTTAGCAGGTTCTGAGCCGTGGTATAATGAAAGCACGTCACAATGGTTCCGCGAGCCCTGGGAGCTGGGCCTACGGTTCAAGCGGTCTGCACAAAGTGTGTTGACTGCAAGCGGGGCAACTGTGGTTGTCAATAATTACGGGTCCTTCATTTTCCCCAATTACAACAAAGAACTTGATGCAGACTGGGGTGCTGCGGGATACAGCACGGCTGGGCAATCCACTACGGTAACCCTACAGGCCATTCCGAATCAATACTCTCGTTTGGCTCCCGAGGTGGGAACCCTTTTCTCTGGCTTACTGGAAGAGCACACGTTCACAGATGAGGCATTAACGGTACCGGCGGTCAGTCTCGCGTCTAAGTTGAATACCCGTATCGCAACAGAGCGTATCCTTGCCGTTGATTTCGATAATCTTCCAGAGGTAAATATAGGACGGGTCAAGCCGCTTTTACTTGGGACGTGTTATAACGTCCAGCTCATCTCCGTTGACCCCCTCGATCAAGGCGGGAAGTTTCTTGTCGCCTATCATGGATGCGAAAGTGGCACCTTTTATCGGAATGGGTTAGTCATGGCAGAGGGGGTGGATTACACGATGGACTGGACTGGGGATAGTGGCGGAACATTTCTCACGCTTATCAATGCGCGACAAGGAGCGACGATAACCGGAGACGTTGAAGGAATCCGCCCCGCCCATCTTGGCATATTCTCAGATAAACTCACGGAACTGAATCTTGAGGTTTTTATCCAAGCTGGTCTCGCCCTAGTGGACTTTGACACGGCAGGATTAGCCGACTGCCGCTCTGAATACGACTATAGTATGGGGTTGGCAGTGACTGAAGAAGCGTCTGCTCTGGAGGTCTTTACGCAGCTAAATGGGGGCATCCCCATTATCTTTGAGCAATTCCGCGAAGGCGGCTACTTACTTTCTCCCTGGACAAATCCTACAGGAACCGCAGAGATCACGCTGGCAGAAGATATAGAGACGTTTTCTTCCACGTTGGCAGAGTCTCCTTTGATTCGTGAGGTGATTTATACCTACGCTCCCTATGAGACCGCACAGTCATTCGGTGACTTAGCGACCACTCTACAAGAAGATGATCCTGACCGTGTTGATCGCCTCGCGCAGTCTGTCCTTGAGTACCGAGATGAGATCAGCTCGACTTCAACGGACATCCCTCCGTTGACAGCTGCTACTCGTATTAACTCCCTAGCAGACATTACTGATCTAGCCACAAAGGTACTGAGCCTGTACGGGAAGCCTCACATTCAGATCTCAACTAGTTTGCGGTCTGTAGGAGCCGCCATCCGGGGGATAGGGAGTGTGATCTCTTTTTCTCGGGAGCGGCAAGGGTTAAATAAGCTGCCTCTTTTAGCACGCGTCGCAGACATGGAAGAAGTCTGGGACTCTGGAGGAGTGACGACAAACCTTATTTTGTGGAAAGAGGCTACGCTATAATGGCTGTGAACGACCGCCCCAAAATTCTTTTCCGGTCTCAGAATCGCGTGCTTGAATCCACGATTACAGCTGACGGGGCAGATACGGAAACCACGGCGTTGAGCGTCGGGACGACGAGCACCTATAACAGGGCAGCAGGCAGCTTTGTTGACGATGGGTTCTTGATTGACGATAG
>Ga0114902_1000093_pt1 | contig 64266 bp, 66 predicted proteins | sample MalvireepMed_s12_FD_87291 | JGI IMG/M metagenome (GOLD analysis project Ga0114902, IMG submission 87291) | Marine viral communities from the Global Malaspina Expedition - Malaspina viral metaG DeepMed_s12 | ecosystem: Environmental > Aquatic > Marine > Oceanic | place: Mediterranean Sea... | reverse complement strand
TTTAAAACCTTGAGGATTTTGTCGTAATTTGCTTGAAAGTTGTGCATATAAATTATAGTGTGGTTACTACAATTTACTGCATTTTAGCAGTTTGCACAACTTTTTCTAAATGCACAACGGGTCTTTATATACTACAAATAAAGAAATCAAAGTATAACCAAAAATTTTATATCATGAAAAAAGTAGTATTAGTAGCAGCAATGGCATTAGGAAGTTTAACAGCATTTGCAGCAGTTCCTGCAACAGCAAATAACGACACTAAGATTGTTGTAATGCAAGACGATTATAAAGAAATAGCAGTAGCAGAAGTTCCTGCAGCAATTCAAGAAGCACTTAAAGCGGATTATCCAGGGGCAGAAATTACTAAAGCATATGTGAATGAAGAAAAAACATATAAGCTAGAAGTTGCAATGGGAGACCAAACTGGAAACCTTTACGCTAACGAAAGTGGTGAGTGGGTTGAGCAATAAGAGCTTTTTTAACTAACCACCAATTTAAATCAACTAAGTCTGCTGTTTTTGGATTATTCCTAAACGGTAGCAAAAATCCCGAATATCGGGGACTCTAAATGAGTAAAGTTTAAAATTTAAAATTAGAAATCATGAAAAAGGTAATATTAGTAGCAGCAATGGCATTAGGAAGTTTAACAGCATTTGCAGCAATTCCTGCAACAGCAAATAACGACACTAAAATTGTTGTAACGCAAGACGATTATAAAGAAATAGCAGTAGCAGAAGTTCCACAAGCAATTCAAGAGGCACTTCAAGCTGATTATCCACAAGCTGAAATCACTAAAGCATATGTGAATGAAGAAAACACCTATAAATTAGAAGTAAAAATGGGAGACCAAACTGGAAACCTTTTTGCTAATGAAAGTGGTGAGTGGATAGAACAATAAGAATCTGTTTTAGGTAGTCAGGAAAGTGTCTTTTCAATTTTGAAAAGGCACTTTTTCTATTGAATTTTATAATCGTTTATTTTTAAAATTATCTTTCCAGACTTTACATCCATTTCTCTCATTTCTTTTTTATCAACTTCCATGTTTTTAGCCAAATATTGGATAGGAAGTTTTATTTTTTCAATTTCAAAACTGATAATAACTTCCTTTGGCAATATATCTTCAGTATCATTATAATCCATTAAAACAGTAAAAGTTCCATCTTTTTTGGTACTAATTTCAGATTTTTTTATACGCTTTGAACTGGTATCAAGCCATAAAGTTGCAATGGCAAAATCTGCCTTTTTATCTGTAGGAATAATATTTATTTTTTTTGCTTGGACACCAGATACTTCTTCCACTCCTCTATTTACAGTAATAAAAGGGTACTTAAATAATTGCTGCATCGATAAATCCAACCCTCGCTTTGGAACCATTATAAAATCTTCAGATTCAAACTGCATGGCCTTTCCTTTTTCAAAGTATATATCGGCATACTTTGTAGGCATATTTATAAAACTAATATCCACATCCAATTGCATTTTTGCTTGAAAGCCCTGTATACTATCTAAGCGTTCCTTTATTAACAATAAATCTTTATCTATTTCTTGAGCAATCACAAAATTAAGTCCTACAAATAGGTATATAAAAAACAATAGTTTTTGCTTCATCCTATATCTCTTTTATTAAAAATTAAAACACCAGCAACTAAAAAAGCAATTGTATACAAACCTAACACCAGCGTATTATGATAAATTATTTCCCACGGAATTTCTTCATAAAAAAAGTATTGCCATGAATTATTCAGTTTAGGAAAAAACCATTCATTATAAAAAACATTAGCTACTTCAAACTTCAGTAATAAATTAGTTACGATCAAAAAAAGTGCTGCTATAATCCATGTTTTAGTGGCTTCTTTAAATAAGACTGCTATTGTTAAACTCGCCACAGAAAAGAAAACCATAGACCCCATTCCCGCAATAAAAGCTAATTGTAATCTATATTGAGCATCCGAGGCTTTATAGAAATTGAGATTTCCCAAATACACTATTAAATCTCCTTTTCCGAAGAGTGCATATGATAAAATAAAAGAAGATATAGCTGTTAATAACACAACCAAAAGTGTGAAGAATATAGCTACAATATACTTACTGAGGATAAACTTCCATTTCTCAACAGGTTGTAACATTACTGTTTGTATGGTATTATCTTTATATTCTGTAGTTAACATTCCAGAAATGATAATCATCAAAATAAGTGGCAAATGAAACCAAAGTGTATTGAGGATTAAATAGATTAGAAGATTTCCGTTTAAAAGATTTCCTTCAAAAAAAAACGAATCTTTTAAATTACTTAATAATATATCTATAATTGTAGCTCCTTGATAATAGGCACCAATCAATACCAATAACTCAATTAAAAAAATGGCTCCTAACGCATAATACGTTTTACTCTGTTTTAAAAGCTTATAAATTTCTGTGGCAAGAAGGTTTCTCATAGGTTGGCTGACTCAAATAAGTTGTCAAAATTAATTTCTGGCACACATGCAGTTATATAAATATTCTCTTCGGTTAATTGTTGTAATAAATATGGCACTTCCTGCTGAGAAATTAAAACCGTTGCACTATTCTTTTTTATTACTGAAGAAAACTGTTTTAAAGCAGTTGATTTTTCAATCCCCGAAGCATACACGGTGAACGAAGTTGTATTCTCTGCTATTATTTTTTGGGTTTCTCCACTGCTTATAATAGCACCTTTATTGATTACATAGAGTGTATCACACAATTTACTTAATTCTTCAATAAGGTGAGAGGCTATTATTATTCCTATTTTTTCTTTGGTTACCAATTCTAAAATTAACTTTCTAATAGCCTTTATTCCTATAGTATCTAATCCAGAAAAGGGTTCGTCCAATATTAAACATTCTGGATTATTAAGCAAGGAAATGGCTATGCCTAAACGCTGTTTCATTCCCATAGAAAAATTCTTTACTGGGTCGGTTCTATCTAATGGTAATCCTACTTTTTGTAAGCTTTCTTCTATTTCTACCTTGCCAAAGTTTAATCCTTGGATTTTGGAAAACACTTTAATATTTTCCTTTGCATTAAGGTATTCATATAATGCAGGTTTTTCTATAATTCCACCCAAAGGTTTTTCTTTTTCAGAATAAATTTTTAAGCTCCCACTATCTTGTTTTACCAATCCAAAGAGAATTTTAAATAAGGTTGTTTTTCCCGCACCATTTTTGCCAAGTAACCCTACAATTTCTCCAGCGCTACATGAAATATTTACATCTTTTAAAGCGACTACTTTTCCGTACTTTTTAGAAATTCTTTCTGCAGATATTATCATAAATCAGTTTCTAATTGTAGATTTCTAAAATCAAATTTTGATTCATAATTCTTTTCAAGAAAAGTACGCGACCAAAAGCTTTTTCTAAATAAAAACAAAGGCTCTCTTACCATAAAATAAGGAATAAAATGATACCATTTTACACCTCTAGAATGGTAATATGCCTTTAAATTTTCTTCTATTCCCAGCTCTTCAGCAGCAACTTCAGCAGCCATGCGCTGGCATTTAGAACCTAAATAAGTCTCTGCAATTCTCGCATTAAAACCATACCTATAAAACTGATCTTTTGCTCTTTTATAATTTTGATATCTAGACCAACCATCCATAATTACCAAATAAATATGAATAAAAGAAAATAGAAAACACCAGATCCAAAATAACTTCCAAATCAAAGAAGAACCTTGTAATGATTCTTGTAAAAACTTCCAGTAGATCCAAGATTCAAGTACAAAAAGAAATAAAGATAAATACAATAACCTTCCTACTCTTAAATAAGAAATAATTGGGTGGGGTTGTAACGGAAGCGCTTTAAAAGACAAGATATACTTTAGTTTATAATCAACAAAAAGACAACATTATTCACTATCAAAGATAACAATTCATACGTAATTGAATTACTATTTTTGATTAATAGAAAATTATTTTCAAGAAAGAGAATTCCTACTATAAAGAGTGAGGTTTTAAAATAAAATCCTGTTAAACTCTAATTTCATTATAAAAAACAATTTTTTATCAATATATTGTTTCAAACTATCAAAGAGAATATGCACCCAAAATTAAGAGCTTTTATTAGCTTAATTTACATAATTGTTACAATTCACTACAGCTATTCACAGCAACAAAGTAACACCGATTCTATCCTGCCTTTTGGTCAATTAAACAATTATAATATAGAGCGCTATTTAAGTGAATATATAAAATTTGCCTCCGTTAGCGGGGAAGAAAAAAAAGCTGGAGAATGGCTAAAGAACATTTGTAAAAACAGTGGTTTGCATATCCAACAAATGGGAAATAAAGATGCACAATACAACTTTACAGCTTCACTTTATCCTCTTTCTAGTAAACTTCCAAACATTGTTTTTCTAAATCATATTGATGTTGTTCCTGCAGGCGATTTATCCAAATGGAAATACCCTCCTTATTCTGGAAAAATTACTGACACCGAAATATGGGGTCGCGGTTCTTGGGATAATAAAGGAAACGCGATTATGCAATTATTTAGTTTGGTAGAGATAATGAACAAATACAAAGGGCAACAACTCCCATATAATGTAACATTCTTAGCTGTTTCATGCGAAGAAACTCAATGCAGAGGAGGCGCAGAATACGTTATCGAAAACTACTTAGATTTGCTCAACCCAGCAGTAGTAATTGGAGAAGGCCCTCCAGCCATTAAAGGAGCTTTACAAACCAGACCCGACACTGCTGTTTTTCCAATTTCGGTTGCTCATAAAAGAGCTTTGTGGTTAAAATTAACTTTAAAAATAAATACCTCAGCTCATGGTTCGGTAACTCCTTTACGCTATGCCAATAGAGAAATGGTAAAGGCTTTAGATAATTTATTGGGGAAACATCAAAAAGCAGTTTATACAGATTTAAATATTAAAATGCTTAAAGATATTGGACAATTAGAGAAAGGACTTACAGGTTTTGCTATGAGGCATCCTAAAATATTTAGAATGTTTATTACTCCACAACTGAGGAAACAACCAGAGCTATTTTCTGTTTTTTCTAATACAATTACTCTTACAAGTCTTGAAAGTAATAACGATGTTGTTAACGTAATTCCAAGCGAGGTAACAGCTTTATTAGATTGTAGGCTATTACCAGAAGCTAATAAAGATAAATTTCTGGCCAATTTAAAAAAGCGTCTAGATAATGACGATATTGAGGTCTCCACCATTTATTCCATGCCTAAAATGAAATCTTCTGACGATAAAAGTATTTTTTATAAAAACTTAAAAACTGCTATTTCAAAGACGTATCCTGAAAATGATGTAATTACTATTTTATTACCTAACACAAGTGATGCTGGGGTTTTTAGAGCCAAAGGTATAGCCACTTACACTACTGTTCCTATTAGCTTAGATATGAGTTACCTCGATAATATCCATAGTGAAAATGAACGCATTCCAAGAGGTGTACTTCATAAAGGAAAAGAAACATATACAAATTTTATTGAGGAATGCATCACAGAGAATAAGGAGAAAGAAAAAAAGAAATTCTTAATTTTTAATTTAAATGATAAATCAAAAGATAACTAAACCATGAAAATTTGCCTACCTTATTTTATACTTTTCCTTTCTCTATTTTCTATTGAAACGACGCTAGCGCAACAAAAAATAATTCCTTTATATGAAGGAGAAATCCCAAATAGTACAAATACTAAAGAGGATGAAAAGCAGGAAGAAAATGAAATTCTATGGATTACAAATGTTCAAAAACCTACATTAGAAGCTTATTTTCCTTCCAAAAGAAATACTAATGGAAAAGCGGTTATTATTTGTCCAGGCGGAGGTTACCACGGGTTAGCATACGATTGGGAGGGTACAGAAATAGCTCAATGGTTTAATACAAAAGGAATAACCGCATTTGTGTTAAAATATAGACTTCCTGTTGCCTATAATGTAACTAATAAAAGTGAAGCTCCACTTCAAGATGCCATTAGAGCCATTCAGATTGTACGTAAAAATGCTACTTCATGGAATTTAAATGAAGATAAAATAGGTATTATGGGATTTTCTGCTGGAGGGCATTTAGCTTCTACACTAGGAACTCATTATAATACGGATACAAAAATTCCAAACGACCCTTATAAAAATATAAGTGCGCGTCCGGATTATATGATTCTTATGTATCCTGTAATTACAATGAAAGAAAAATATACCCATATGGGATCTCGCAAAGCGCTTATTGGTAATAATCCAAGCGAGGAAATTATAGAAAAATACTCTAATGAACTACAAGTAACTTCAGAAACTCCTCCTACTTTTATTGTACATAGCGCAGACGATGGCGGCGTTCCTGTTGAGAATAGTTTGGATTTTTATAAGGCTTTAAAAGAAAATAATGTTCCTTCTGAAATGCATTTATACCCAACTGGAGGACATGGTTTCGGGCTGGGGTTGGAAAATAATCACCTTAAAAGTTGGACAGACAGATTAAATGAATGGCTTATTTTTTTAGACGAAAAATAAATGCTAGTTAAGAGAAATTAACTCCCTTTGGTAAGCCCACTAGACATTCAAAGGAAACAAATTAACTCATTCCAACGCAGAGCCCTTCAATAAACTCAGAACAGGCTTGGGAATTAGACCCTATTCTCTATGAGGAATTAAAAGCATCTTAAAAAAAAGCCTCGAATCACTAAGGTTCGAGGCTTTTATCATTTACAATCCGCTTATATAGCTTCCATATGGATCTTTAAACTGATACCCTTCTGTAAAACGGTGTTTACTTAGCTTTTTAAACTCTACTAATCCCCATAAAAGGAATTCTTTTAAGAAATATGCATCTTCTTTATTTATATCGGCTTGATGTTTTTGTATTAAATCCTCTAATGGTTTAATATCATTTAATGTCTTTTTATAATCCTCATCAGAAACATCATCTAATAGTTCAAAGCCAGAACCTTCAAAAAACCATGTTACCACACCATCATATGGACTTGGCGCATTGGGGCGCTCTAATTTATCTATTTTTGGAAAATATTGAGGGAATATTGTTTTAATAGCACTTCCTATTAACTGATGCGCTACATAAGCAGCCCCCTCCTGCTCTCCTTCATATACTAATTCTACTTTTCCTGTAATGGCAGGAATAACCCCCATAAAATCGCTCAATCGGATACTCGTTTTACTTTCTCCATTACGCAACATTCTACGTTCTGCTGTGCTCATCAAGTTTTCAAAAGCCGAAATACTCAAACGTGCACTTATCCCACTTTTATTATCTATGTATTCACTATTTCGAGCTTCAAAACCAATTTGCTCCAATACATCATATACCATTTCAGAAACATAAATATTACTTTTCTGCTCCTCCTCTAATTTGGCTTCTTGCTTGGTTATTTTCTTAGCAACTTCAATAGTTTCAGGATAATGTGTTAAAATTTGCGACCCAATTCTATCTTTTAATGGGGTTACAATACTTCCTCTATTGGTATAATCTTCAGGATTGGCTGTAAAAATAAACTGAAGATCTAACGGCAACCTCAGCTTAAAACCTCTAATTTGAATATCTCCTTCTTGAAGAATGTTAAACAAGGCAACTTGAATACGAGCCTGTAAATCGGGGAGCTCATTAATTACAAAAATACTTCGATTGGCACGTGGTATCATTCCATAATGAATTACACGGTCATCGGCATAAGAAAGTTTTAAATTAGCTGCTTTTATCGGGTCAACATCTCCTATTAAATCGGCTACAGTTACATCTGGAGTTGCCAATTTTTCATAAAAACGTTCACTTCTATGAACCCATACAATTCTTGTATCATCGGCATGTTCTTCAATTGCTTTTTTAGCATATCTAGAAATCGGATTTAATGGATCATCGTTAATTTCTGATCCTTTTACAGCCGGAATCCATTCATCCAATAGGTTTACCATTTGGCGTGCTAACCTAGTTTTTGCTTGTCCTCTAAGTCCTAATAAATTAATATTATGTCTTGAAAGAATAGCACGTTCCAATTCAGGAATTACCGTACTTTCATAGCCATGAATGCCTTCAAAAGTAGTTTCTTTATTCTTTATTTTCTGGATGAGATTATCTCGTAATTCGTCTTTTATACTTTTCGATTTATAATCAGAACGGAGTAACTCCCCTAGCGTTTTTATTTTTTGTATTTGCATGTCTTATCTATTCCTTTATCTTGATTTTTCCTGAAAGGGTTAACTTCTCGCAAGCTTAACCTAATTAGGAAAACTATATTGAATACTATTAATTTTTTATTTACCTTCCTCAAAAATTTCCCTGAGGTTATTGTTTTTTTCTTCTAATTTAGTTTACCGAATTCGCTTTTTACGATTGGATTCATAATCTTCAAAAATCATTTCTCCTAAACCTTGTAATCCTGTAAAAAATGCCTTCCCCTTATTAGCTTCTGTAAATTGACGGATAAACTGCATTAAATAAGGATCTTGAGCTATCATAAAAGTAGTTATAGGAATATGAAGCTTACGAGCTTGTTGCGCCATATTATAGCATTTATCAACAATATAAGTATCTAATCCTACGCTATTCATATAATAATCGCCATTGGACTGCCTTATACAACTCGGCTTCCCGTCGGTAATCATAAAAATTTGTTTATTAGCATTACGTTTTCTGCGAAGAATATCCATAGCCAACTGTAATCCAGCTACAGTATTTGTATGATAAGGCCCTACTTTTAAATAAGGCAAATCCTTAATAGAAATTGGCCAAGCATCATTTCCAAAAACAATAATGTCTAGGGTGTCTTTTGGATATCTTGTGGTAATAAGTTCGGCTAATGCCATTGCCACTTTTTTTGCAGGGGTAATTCTGTCTTCCCCATATAAAATCATACTGTGACTAATATCAATCATGAGCACGGTACTCATTTGAGCTTTGTAGTGCGTTTCTTCAACTATTAAATCACTTTCATTTAAGGTAAAATTATTCAGTCCATTATTTATTTGGGCATTTCGCATACTTTCCGTCATAGAAATACGCTCTAAAGCATCTCCAAATTGATAACTCCTAAAATCGCCCGTATGCTCATCTCCCCTTCCCGTGTGTTTGGTACGGTGATTTCCACTTGCACTTTTCTTTAATTTTCCAAAAATTTGATTTAAGGCATGTTTCCGAATTAATTGCTCTGTTTTTGCGGTAATTGAAAACTTCCCTTCAACATCACCATTACCGCCTCCTTGACTATTAGGGTCAATTTCTTCTTGAATAAATCCTTTTTTCTTAAGGTCTTCAATAAAATCATCAATTGTATAATCGGCATCCGTGAGCTGATATTCAACATCCAGTTCACGCAGCCAATCTATTGCTTCATCAAAATCTCCAGAAGTATGTGTAATTAATTCCTTAAAGATTTCGAAGAGTTTATCAAACGGAGATTGTTCGGGAGCTTCATATTTAGTAAATACAAAACCTTTTCTTTTTAATTTATTCATAGCTCCATAAAATTAATCATTTTTATAGAGACTATAAAGATCCAGCTTATTTAAAATGTTATAGTTTTGATAAAAATACACTTACAATTAACGCTGTCTATTTCTGTCTACACAAAGCAGAAATAAGTCTCTCAAGGATTAAAGCCTCTTAATTTCTTCTTGTAGTGCTATTAATTGCTCCATATAAACTTGTCTGATTTCTTCTACATAATGTCTAGAACGAAAATGTCCAGCTTCATAATTAGCAATTGCTTTTTTTATATAAGTTAACGCTTTTTGTTTCTCGTTCTTATCCTTATAAACTGTAGCCAAATAATAATTTGCATCTGCACTAAGTCCTTTATTATACAACAGCATTTTATTAAAGTTAACCTCCGCCATCTCCAATTGTCCTAACTCGTACTGAGCAATTCCTAGATATAAAAAAGCAGATGGTTCAATCCAATCTTCGGTTAATGTTTTGAGTTCAATACCTATATGCTTCGTAAAAAAATCGAGTGCTTTTTCATAATCATTAAGACCAATATAAGCTATCCCTCTCCAATAATTTACACTATGCCCTTGAGGAGCGTCCACAAAATTAGGTGTTAAAACATCACTTGCATTAAAATCTATAATAGCTTTTTTATAATCTCTATAAAAGTATAAATACAAATATCCACGCATGGGTTGCCATGTATTTGGGTCGCACGCTATAGCCTTGTCAAATAATGGTTTCCATTGGTATGCCATTCCACGTTTTAAATAAGGAACAGATTTTTCTCGAATTGCATCACAGTGTAAAGAATCGAGTGCTATTATTTCATCCAAAAGAGTTTGTGAAGCGGGACTTCCTTGTATAGGCTTATTTGATTCCCATTTTTCATCAGCTAATTCTTTACGCTCTTCAACCGTTAAATCAGAATAACTGGATGATGTACAACTCCAGAGAAAAACAAACAAACCACTAAGGCAAAATTTCAACAACTTCTCCATTCTCTATCTTATAAATTAAATACATATAGTAATTTGCGTTTTCGTAAAATAAATTCCAATTATCTGGTGAATGAGTTAGTGTTATTAATTGCTCAACCATCCCATCTGATAAATCTATCTTTTCAAACTCTAAATTCAATTCATTTACTTCCATATCCCCAACTTCTCCTTTGCAATTTATATGAAATCTTAAATTTAGATATCCAGTATCTAGATACCCTTTATTTGTATAATTTGAATTGATTTTTTGCTTGAAACTGTATTTGCTGTTTTTGTATATTTTAGGAGCCGCACTGCAATATGTTCCTATTACTCCAACATCTTTACACAACTCAAAAGAATTATTTTTTAGAATGTCTTCGGGATAAATATGACCAATTGTATAAGGATACTTTTCTTCATTTATATTGAATTTCCCATAAAAATTATAATAAATATAACCAATACCGATAGCGACAACAAAAATTAGCGATAGCACTATTATTCCAACTATCTTCAGGATTTTATATTTTTTCATCTATTAATATTTATCGCTTTTTAAAGTCAGAAGTAATACCTTCAAATGTCATACATATAGGTTTGATAAACTGCTAATAGCATTTCATAAAAAACTATAAATAACGAATAACTGGTAATTTATAACTATCCATATTAAGAATCAAGGATATAAAGGATTAAAATAAAACAACTTTACTATTTTGCCTCAAAACCTTTCGATTAATCAAAATAGACTTCGGAGAAATAAAACCATCTAGGAGAGATTAGCTCAGCCAGTCTTTAAAATCTTTAACGCGCTCTCTACTTACAATTATTTCTTGCTCGTTAAAATGATTTATTTTTACTTGTAAACGGGCATTGGTATAATTAATAATGTCTTTTACTGCATTTATATTGATACAAAATTTACGACTTACCCTAAAAAATTCATCTGGAGGAAGTTCTTCCTGCAAAGCCTCTAATGTAATATCCATTAGATAACTTCTATTTTCATTGGTATGTAGATAAGTCCCTTTATTTTCACTGTAAAAACAAACAATATCTTCTAAAGAAATTAATTTTAAATGTTGTCCTACTTTTACGGTAAACCGTTTTCTGTAAGTGCGTTCTATTGGGTTTACCAGTAACTTTTTAATATCATTAAAATTAAGCTGAACAGCGCTTTTTAAAGGTTTAAAGTTTTTATACTTTTCTACTGCATACGCTAATTCATCCTCATCTATTGGTTTTAAAAGATAATCAATACTGTTAAGTTTAAATGCTTGCAAGGCATACTCGTCATAAGCGGTGGTAAATATAATAGCACTTTTTATATCGATGTTATCAAATATTTCAAAAGAGAGTCCGTCCGACAATTGAATATCTAAAAATATCAAGTCTGGATGTGGTTTGCCCGAAAACCAACTTACAGATTCTTCAACCGAGTGTAAAATCTTATCTACTTCAACCCCCAAGTCTTTTAGCATTCTATGTAAACGCCTTGCTGAAGGCGCTTCGTCTTCTATAATTAGTACGTTCATATTATTTATATAATACTGCTTTTATTCCCATTTTTGCCGTTCAAACTCTTCTTCTTTTATATACTTTTCAATTTGCTCTTCTTCCCATTTTTTTGAAAAGAAAAACTGGGTTCCAAAAACCTTCCAAGCATGCATAGCCATTCCAATACCCCAAAAAAACAATGTTGTAAAAGTAGCCCAATTCCAAAATTCCTCATTATTATAAGAGCTAGAGATATAAATGTTTACTAAAATATAGGAGTTGATTATTATAAAAATTGCTAAATGCCAGTAAAAGCCTTTTAAGCGTTTAACTCGTTCCTTTGCATATTTATATCTTTCGTTTTGATCTGTTACTGTCATTTTTTTATATTTTATTCCCAACGAGTGGAGGTATTAGTTTCGTTATCTTCTTCCATAAATTCTTTAATCTTTCGCTCTTCCCAGTCTTTTGAAAATGCAGGGTTCCATCCATATACTTTGGCAGCTTGGAAAAGAAGCCCTACTGCCCATGGTCCAGCCGACCATAAAAACCATGGATAATTCCAACCATCTAACCAGTAATTCAATATTGCTAAAAAAATATTGACTATAATATAGGACGTTAAACCATTGTAGAATTTCTTAATTTCTTCTACGCGCTCTTTTGCACGAAAATATTTATTATCCTTTTCTGAATTTTCCATAATTATAATATTAAATATCTTTCTCCATTAGTTCTCTAATCTTACGCTCTTCCCAACGTTTCCCCCATAATGGGTTATAACCAAAAGCTTCCATTCCATGTGCTAATAATCCAAATCCCCAACCCAGTGTAGGAAAAATAATCCATGGGAAATCGGTTGTTTGGTAATTTAACCATGCTAAACCTGGTATTATAATTAAATAAGCAGTTAGGTTTCCATAAAATCCTTTTATGGCATTTACACGCTCTTTTGCGCGTTTGTAGCGTTTATCTTGTATGTATATTTCTTGTTTTGTCATTGAAGTTGCTATTTGTTTAGTTAACATTGGAATCTTTACTTTAAAATGAGTGGCATTTTTCTCAATAACCACATCTCTAGTTGTTAGTAAATGATACCGTTGCTTAATGTTTGACAACCCTACTCCAACACTGCTTTTTAATACCGATTTTGGCTGAAGGTTATTAGAAATGATCAAATAATTATGCTCTTCTGTTATGGTTATTTCTAATGGGTTTTTAGGATTTACTTGATTGTGTTTTACCGCATTCTCCAAAAGCAATTGTAACGATAGCGGAACTACTTTTGCTTCTTTGTTTATTAAAGTTTCAGAAATATTAAAAACAATACTATCTTCAAAACGTGTTCTTAGTAAACTTATATAGGTATTAGCAAAATTAATTTCTTCTTCTACGGTAACTAATTCCTTACTTTTTTGCTCCAACACATATCGATATACTTTTGAAAGCGATGTTGTAAATTTTTGGGCTCCCCTAGGGTTTTCTTCTATCAAACTTGTAAGAACATTTAAACTATTAAAAAGAAAATGTGGATCAAGTTGATTTTTTAAAGCATCAAACTGAGCTGTTGCTCTTCCGGCAATTACTTTTTGCTCTTTTACTTTTGACTCTTGTTTATTTTTATAAAAGAAAAATGCTGTAAAAATTAACGAAACAACAAGTGCTATTAACATTGGCCCTAAGAAATCTCCCACGTGTTGGTTTGCAATTGCTTGATTAAACGATGCTCCATGTATCAATACCCAAATAAAGGTATTTAATACAAATACGCAGAAAAAAGTGATTAGCATCGAACCTAATACAAAACGAAAAATAATCTGGAAGGAATATATTTTTTTTCCATATCTATTAAAAAGAAACCTAATAAAAAATGCATTCCCAAGATAAATTACAATGGTATAAAGCTGATTGTATAGAAACTTAGTTATCAAACTTTGATTAAAAACAATAACCCCTTCGTTTGCGAACGTAATGATATTGAGGATTAAAAAAATAAGCACCCCCAAAAAAAATGCCCTGCCAAGTTCTTTTATTATTGTAATCATTTTCTGTTTAAATAATGTATTGTTTGTTTTGCTTAAAGTTAATGAAAACTAAAAAGAGTTAATTACTCCTTATAAAAATTCAACTCTTTTCGATACAGAATCCTTTGGCAAACTCAGGAGAAGCTTTGAGAAATTAAACCCTCTATGAGAGATTAATTCTGTATTCTGATGAGACAAATACATTCTCTTGATGATTCATTCTTACTGATTCGATTTTTGATTGATGGTTTGCTACTTCTTCGATTGACGCCCCATCTACATCAATCAAACTAAAAAGAAGTAACAAAAAATAATAAAGCAATTGTATCATAATTTTCTAGTGTTAGTTATATAGGTTCAAAATTGATACATTTTAACATTCTTATAAAAAAGAACATTCCGAGTTGTTGATTTTTATAGATGAATTGTAAAAATAAAGGACGAAGCAAAAAAAAATAAGTAGTTTTGAAATATCTAAATACACTTTTTAAAGCATGAATCGTAGAAAATTTATCACTCGTAGTGTGCAAGCATCCGCACTTACTGCTGTTCCTGTGGGAACTATTTTTGCTCAAGAAAATACTATTAAACCTATTCAAAGTAATGTTATTCTTCCGAAGAAATTAAAAAAAGGGGCTAAAGTAGGTTTAATCGCACCAGGATATGCACTCTCTGATAAAGCTTTACAAAATGCAATTACCAATGTAAAAGCCATGGGGTATGAACCTTTTTATACTTCTAGGATTTCTGGAAACTATGGATATTTTAGTAATACAGATATTGCTAGGGTTGAAGATATCCATGAAATGTTTTTAAATCCAGCTATTGATGCTATTTTTTGTGCACGTGGAGGCTATGGGTGTACTCGAATCTTAAAAGATATTAATTTTGACTACATTCAGCAAAATCCTAAAATATTACTTGGGTTTAGTGATATTACTGCGCTTGTAAACAGTATTTATCAAAAAACTGGAATTGTAACTTTTCATGGGCCTGTTGGAACTACACTGGATAATCAATTTAATAGAACACAATTAAAACGAATAATTGAACATACAAATAATAGCATTCAGCTTGCTACAGAAACATTTCCAGCAAGCAAAACCCTAGCAGATTCTACTTTTGAGAATTATGTAATTACCTCTGGAACAGCTAGAGGAAAGCTTGTTGGTGGTAATCTCTCCTTACTTTCTGCTATGACGGGAACCGATTTTGATGTTGATTATACGGATAAAATTGTTTTTATCGAAGAAATTGATGAAGACCCTTACCGTGTAGACCGAATGCTCACCCAACTTCTAGATTCTAAAACTTTTAAACACGCCAAAGGGATTGTTTTAGGGGTTTTTAAAGGTTGTGACGACCCAAAAAGAGCTAATTCTTTTAGTCTGAAAGAAGTTATTTTAGATCGATTAAAACCTATGAATATTCCTTGTGTATATGGTTTCCCAATTGGACACGTTGATCATAACATTACACTTCCGGTAGGAATTGAAGCTCGTTTAAACACACAAAACTACAGTTTAGAATTATTAGAGAATAGTGTATCCTAACCGTTTTAAGTGTTAGTATTTTATCATACCTTTAGTGTATGATATTCAACACACAAAGATTATCTGTTCGCGCGCTTAATTTTGAGGATCTCGACTTGTTTCATAAAATGCAGAACGACCAAGCTGTTATGAAATATGTTGGGGGTAAAACTTATTCTTTGGAAGAGAATAAAAAAGACTTATTGAATATTTTAAAATTCTATGAAAATCCGAAAAACGACTTTTGGGTTTGGGCAATTACCTTAAAATCTTCCTCCAATTTTATCGGAACTATTGCTTTAGTAAGAAATGAAAAAGATGAGTACGAAATTGGCTACCGATTACTAAAAGAATATTGGAAACAAGGTTATGGAAAAGAAGTAACTAACGGACTCATTAAATATGCTTTTGAGGTTAAAAAGATAAAAGAAATTGTAGCTTACGTTGATAAAAACAATATTACCTCTGTTAGAATTCTCGATTCTACTTTTAACTTTATTAAAGAGTTTTATAATGAAGAAGATAATTGTATTGACCGCTATTACAAACTCTCTAATTAAAATATGCACGTCTTTGTTTACGGAACTTTAATGAATGACTTTAAAAATTCTATTGCTGAATTTTTAAGAAACAATAGCACATTTATAGGAAAAGGAATTACTAATGGAGAGATTTATGACCTTGGAAGTTTTCCGGGGGCTGTTTTTGATGAAAATTCCTTCAATACTATATATGGAGAAGTTTATAAAATCACCTCCAATATAGAAGCTGTTATTTCTGCATTGGACACCTATGAAGGTATTAACGACCCAACTTTTAATTATTACGAAAAAAAGGAGGCTTTTATTCAAGTTCATACTACTCAAATAAAAGCCTCAGTTTATCATTTTAAAAAATGTCCTAATGGTTTTAAACGCATTGAAAGTGGAGATTATTCAAAATACTTAGACAGTTTCTAAAAAATTAATTGGCTACATCACTAATAAATTTTATACGGTATAAGCGTATTTCATCGTCTTCATATTCGCCATCAAACTCTTCCATTGCATTTGAAATTTTATCGTCTTCAGCCTCTAAAAAGTAATCGTGTAACTCTTCTTGTTGGTCTTCATCTAAAATTTCATTAATCCAATAATCCAAATTCAATTTAGTTCCCATATAAACAATCTGCTCCATCTCTTTAATAAGGTCGTCCATTTTCAACCCTTTTGAAGCTGCAATATCATCCAAAGGAAGTTTTCTATCAACATTTTGTATTACATATAATTTTAAAGCAGAATTGGCGCCTGTAGATTTTACCACCATATCATCTGGTCGGATAATATCGTTTTCTTCTACATATTTATTAATAAATTCAATAAAAGGCTTTCCAAACTTCTTAGCTTTCCCATCTCCAACACCATGAATATTACTCATTTCGTCTAAATTGATAGGATATTTTAGAGCCATATCCTCCAAAGAAGGATCTTGGAAAATAACAAATGGTGGAACTTCAAGCTTTTTGGCTTGTTGTTTTCTAAGGTCTTTTAGCATTTTCAACAATTGCTCGTCGGCTACAGCCCCACCTCCTTTAGCGGCTGTAACAATTGTATCGTCATTGGCTTCTGTGTAAGAATGATCTTCGGTCATTAAAAAAGAAGTTGGGTTTTCTATAAACTCATTTCCTTTTTCATTTAAATGCAATACGCCATATTGCTCTATTTCTTTACGTAACATCCCTGTTACCAATACTTGACGGATTAATGCCATCCAATAAGATGCTTCATGCTCTTTTCCATTTCCAAAAAACGGACGCTCATCTGTTTTATGAGACTTTATAAGTGCATTTACTTTTCCAACTAGCGTATTAACAATCTCTTTAGCTTTATATTTCTCTTTGGTGCTTTTAATTATTTTTAAAAGCTTAACAACATCATCTTTAGCTTCATGTTTCTTTTTAGGATGACGGATATTATCGTCCATATCTGCGCCTTCTCCATTTACCTCGTCAAATTCTTCCCCAAAATAATGAAGAATATACTTACGTCTAGACATTGATGTTTCTGCATAGGCAACCATATCTTGTAGCAACGCATGACCAACTTCTTGCTCGGCTACAGGTTTTCCACTCATAAATTTTTCTAGCTTTTCTATATCTTTATATGAATAGAATGCTAAACAATGTCCTTCTCCTCCATCACGACCAGCACGACCAGTTTCTTGGTAATAGCTTTCTATACTTTTAGGAATGTCATGGTGGATTACAAAACGTACGTCTGGTTTATCAATTCCCATTCCAAAAGCAATGGTAGCTACAACAATGTCTGTATCTTCCATTAAAAACATATCTTGATGTCTTGCTCTGGTTTTGGCATCTAAACCTGCATGATAAGGAACGGCTTTCAAGCCATTTACCTGTAATGTTTGAGCCAATTCTTCCACACGCTTTCTACTAAGACAGTATATAATACCAGACTTTCCTTCATTCTGTTTTACAAAACGAATTATATCGGCATCTACATTTTTAGTTTTTGGGCGTACCTCATAATACAAGTTTGGTCTGTTAAATGATGCCTTATAAACCTCGGCACTATTAACTCCCAAATTTTTAAGAATATCTTCTTGAACTTTTGGTGTAGCAGTTGCTGTTAGGGCTATAATTGGAATATCATCTCCTAAACGCTGTATTATTGTTCTAATATTTCTGTATTCAGGTCTAAAATCATGTCCCCATTCTGATATACAATGGGCTTCATCTACGGCTACAAACGATATTTTTACCGTTCTAAAAAATTCTACATACTCCTCTTTTGTAAGAGATTCTGGTGCTACATACAATAATTTTGTAACGCCATTTGTAATATCTTCTTTTACTTGTCGAACTTCCGTTTTATTGAGTGAAGAATTTAAAACATGGGCAATGCCTTTATTCGAGGAAATTCCTCGAATAGCATCAACCTGATTTTTCATCAGTGCAATTAGGGGGGAAATTACGATGGCTGTCCCATCTTTAACTAGCGCTGGTAATTGGTAGCAGAGAGACTTTCCTCCACCAGTCGGCATAATAACAAACGTATTCTGATCATTAATAATATTTTTTATGACCTTTTCTTGTAAACCTTTAAACTGACTAAATCCAAAATACTGTTTAAGCGCTGCCTGTAAGTCAATTTCAGCTGAACTCATCCTTTCGTTTTACTATTTTATATACATTTGCACTACTAAAGATACTATTAATCTTTAGTTATTACAAATTCTAAAAAAATTTAAATTTGAATACTAAAAGTGTCATCAAAGCCAATGCAATAAAGGTAATTGATAACGAGAGTAGTGCCATCAAAAACCTTGCCTCTTTTGTAGATGATGAATTCGCTGACGCAGTAGAGTATATATACAATTCAAAAGGTAGAGTAATCGTCACCGGAGTGGGAAAAAGTGCCATAATTGCCACAAAAATTGTAGCTTCATTAAATTCTACTGGCACTCCTGCAGTTTTTATGCACGCAGGAGACGCAATTCATGGAGATTTAGGAACCATTTTAAAAGACGATGTTGTTATGTGCATCTCTAAAAGTGGAAATACCGCAGAAATAAAAGTATTAGTACCATTTATTAAAGAAGGTCCCAATAAACTTATTGCAATTACCTCCAACAAAAAATCATTTCTAGCGCAGCAAGCAGATTTTATAATAAATGCACATGTAGAAAAGGAAGCCTGCCCTCATAATTTAGCGCCAACTACCAGTACTACTGCTCAAATGGTTATGGGAGATGCGCTTGCTATCTGCCTTTTAGAGCTTAGAGGCTTTAGTAGTAAGGACTTTGCTAAATACCATCCTGGGGGAGCTCTTGGAAAGAAACTTTACCTTAGGGTTAAAGATATTGCTACTGTTAATCTTAAACCTGAAGTTACTGAAAATGCAGATGTTAGAGACGTTATTGTGGAGATTTCAGAAAAATTAATGGGGGTTACTGCAGTAATAAATCAAAATAAAATTGTAGGAATCGTTACAGATGGTGATATTCGTAGAATGCTAAGAAAGTATGATAGCATAAATGGATTAAATGCTAAAGACATTATGTCAGTTAATCCAAAAACTGTCAACTGCGATATGTTAGCAGTAGACGCCCTAGATATTATGGATCAATTTGGAATCTCTCAGTTACTAGTAGAAAAAAACGGAGACTATTTTGGGGTAATCCATATTCATGACTTAATTAAAGAAGGAATTTTATAATGACAAAACAAATTGGAACTGGTGAAACAGAAGAAATGTCTTTTCTTGACCACCTTGAAGAATTAAGATGGCACCTAATTAGAGCTGTTCTAGCAGTTATGATTATTGGGATTGTAGCCTTTATAGCTAAAGATTTTATATTTGACACCATCCTTTTTGGCCCCAAAAAAGCAGATTTTCCTACCTATAAGTTCTTCTGTAATATTTCAAGATATTTTGGAATGGACGAATCTTTTTGTGAAGGGCCACAGTTTAGAATTCAGAGTAGAGAGATGGCTGGACAGTTTTCTGCACATATTTGGACCTCTATTTGGGCAGGGTTTATAATTGGATTCCCTTATATTTTATGGGAATTATGGCGCTTTATAAGTCCTGGACTTTATGAAAAAGAACGAAACAACTCACGTGGATTTATAATAATTGCATCTTTTCTGTTTTTTACAGGAGTTCTTTTTGGATACTATGTTATTTCTCCACTTTCTATAAATTTCTTAGCAAATTACCATGTTAGTGAAGAAGTATTTAACGATATCGATTTATCTTCTTATATCTCAACAATTCGATCTTCAGTAATTGCCTGCGGACTTATTTTTGAGCTTCCTATTTTAATGTATTTCCTTACAAAAATAGGATTAGTAACGCCAGATTTCCTTAGAAAATATAGAAAAATAGCCATTGTAATTGTATTAATACTTTCCGCAGTAATAACCCCTCCAGACGTTGCTAGTCAGATTGTAGTATCAATTCCGATTGTAATTTTATATGAAGTAAGTATTTATATCTCTAAAATAGTACTTAAAAGAGAAGAACGTAAACTAAAGAAAGAAAAAACTAAAAATGGGTGATATTGTAGATGATTTTAATGCGTATCGTTCTAAAATGAATGACCGCATTCTAGAAGACAATAATAAATTAATAAAACGAATCTTTAATTTAGACACCAATGCATACATGGCAGGTGCCTTAGATGTAAAAACTAAAGAATTATTAGGTTTAGTAGCTTCTGCAGTATTGCGTTGTGATGATTGTATAAAATACCATCTAGAAACAAGTTATAAAGAAGGACTAACCAAAGAGGAAGTAGTAGAAGCATTAGGAATTGCAACCCTTGTTGGCGGAACAATTGTTGTTCCACATTTAAGAAAAGCATATGAGTTTTGGGATGCGCTAGAAAATAAAGATTCCTAAACCTATATTAAACTGTGTTCTATTTAACCTCAAAATCCATACTTTTGATGGCGAATGGAGTATTTATTTCATCTGAATTACTAAAAATAAGCAACATCATATGAAGCTAAGAGCTGAAAACATCATGAAATCCTACAAGGGACGAAAAGTAGTGAAAGGAATTTCTCTTGAAGTAAATCGTGGAGAAATTGTTGGATTATTAGGCCCTAATGGAGCAGGTAAAACCACTTCTTTTTATATGATAGTTGGTCTTATTAAACCTAATGGTGGAAAGATATTTTTAGATAATCAAGAAATTACCAATTACCCAATGTATAAACGTGCTCAAAACGGAATTGGGTATTTAGCGCAAGAGGCTTCTGTTTTTAGAAAATTAAGTATTGAAGACAATATTATGAGTGTGCTTCAGCTAACAAAACTTTCTAAAAAAGAGCGCCAAATGAAAATGGAAGCGTTAATTGATGAGTTTAGCCTTGGTCATATCAGAAAAAACAGAGGAGATTTACTTTCTGGAGGAGAGCGTAGACGTACAGAAATTGCACGAGCACTAGCTACCGATCCAAGTTTTATTTTGCTTGACGAACCTTTTGCAGGAGTCGACCCAGTTGCTGTGGAAGACATTCAGCGTATTGTAGCGCAGCTTAAAAATAAAAACATCGGGATTTTAATTACCGACCATAATGTTCAAGAAACGCTAGCTATTACGGAGCGCTCTTACCTAATGTTTGAAGGTAATATCTTAAAAGCAGGAATCCCAGAAGAATTGGCTGCCGATGAAATGGTGAGAAAAGTATACTTAGGTCAGAACTTCGAGCTAAGAAAGAAAAAATTAGATTTTTAGACTAAAACTGATAATCCCTACTACTATATATTGAAAATCGTTTTATCTCAAAAATTAATTAAAAAGCAATGATGAATTTAAAATTAACTTCAATTGGTTTGCTATCTGCTGCCCTATTAGCTGTTGGATGCAATGAAAAACCAAAAAAAGAGGAAACAACAACTTCAACTGAAGAGAAAATTGTGGACACCCATACTAGCGAAAACTCCTTGGATTGGAATGGAACTTATAAAGGGATACTCCCGTGCGCAGATTGCGAAGGAATAGAAACTTCTCTTCTCTTAAATCTAGATAAAACATATATTGTAACTACTACATATCTTGGTAGAGAAGAAGAGCCATCTGAGAAATCTGGTTCTTTTACTTGGAATGCTAAAGGAAATCAAATTACTTTAGATGGAGATAAAAATCAACAATATGCTGTTGGAGAAAACACTTTAACAAAGCTTGACAACCAAGGTGCTAAAATTGAAGGTGCATTGGCAAATAAATATGTTTTAAGCAAAGAACAAATAATATCTGACGAAGCACTTACTGGGAAAAAATGGAGGCTTGTAAAACTTATGGGGCAACCAGTTTCTGAAATTGGAAAAGCTACTTCTGAACCTTTTATACAGTTTTTTGCTGAAGAAAATAGAGTTAGCGGAAACGCTGGATGTAATAGTTTTACAGGATCTTATACACTAAAAGAAGGTAATAGATTTGAAACTTCAAAATTAGCAAGCACCATGAAAGCTTGTTTGGATATGAAAGTTGAGAGTCAGTTTATGGGAATTCTTGAAAAAGCCGACACTTATACCATTAAAGACGGGGTACTTTCTATTACTAAAGCACGTATGGCTCCTTTAGCAGTTTTTGAACTTGCTGAATAAAGTACAATCCTATATTTAGAATTAAAAAAGCCTTTGAGTAAGTAAACTCAAAGGCTTTTTTAATAGTTTAGATTTATTTTTAAACGCGACTCTTCTGTTGAAAACTCATCACAACCGAAAACAATACATATAATACTATAATCAATGGAATTGCAGCAAACTGGAGCAGTATTAATAAAAGGGCTGCTATTACTAAAAACACATATCGGATGCTATTTTCTTTGAATCCCCAGCTTTTAAACTTCAATGCAAAAAGAGCAATTCTGGCATTCAACATATAGGTGCTTAAAATGGTTATTACTATTAAAAACCATTTATTAAGAATTAAACTGTCTAAAAAACTAGACTCTTGAAAATGTAATATTAATGGTAACGATAATATAAAAAGTGCATTTGCTGGAGTTGGCAAACCTATAAAAGAAGTTGCTTGCTCCTCATCTATATTAAACTTTGCCAATCTGTATGCAGAGCCTAAAGTAATTAAAAGCCCGAAAATTGCTAAAAAAGAAAATTTAAACCCGTCAACATTTACCATCGTTTGAGTTACTTCATGATTGTCCCAAGTATAATTTCCTTCGCTCATATTAAATAATTGAAACATAACTATACCTGGTACAACCCCAGAAGTTACCATATCTGCCAACGAGTCGAGTTGTAAGCCTAATTCACTTTGCGCATTTAAGAGTCTTGCAGCAAGCCCATCAAAAAAATCAAAAAAGATTCCTGCAAAAACAAAATATGCAGCAAAAATGAGACTACCTTGAACTGCTAAAATAACTGCAATAGTACCGCAAAGTAGGTTTAAAAGTGTTAATCCGTTGGGAATAAATTTCTTCATTAGTGTAAAATTTCAATTATGTAAAATTACTATTTTTAAAATTTAAGTGGATGAGTTATTATTTAAATATAATAATTATATAGTATCTCTTTTCACTCCACATGGTGCTATCAAATTTTATTAAGATATTAGCAGTATCAAAATAATTTCATGAAACCCTCATGGAGGGATAAAGTATAGCCAAGGTAAACGTTTCTTAAAAGAAAATGATTCTTTGCTTAATTATGTAAGTTCTTGAAGTTTAAATTTTAACTTAAGTTTATTAGTGTGAAAAACTCGTATTTACTCGCCATATTATCAGGACTATTATTAGCACTAGCTTGGCCAACATATGGTGTCCCTCTGCTTGCTTTTATTGGTTTTGTTCCCTTACTGTTAGCCGAAAAACACATCCGAGAATCTAATTATAAAAGAAAAGGAGCTAAAGTATTTTTTACAGCATACCTAGCTTTTATTATTTGGAATTCTATAACCACTTGGTGGATTTGGTATTCTACCCCTTTTGGGATGTTTTTTGCATTGGCTGTGAATTCACTTTTAATGACGATTGTTTTTTCTCTTTATCATTTTGTAGCAAAGCGTTTACCCGCAAAAATCCATCTTATATTTCTCCCTGCTATTTGGATGGCTTTTGAAAAGTTTCACCTCAACTGGGATTTTTCTTGGCCATGGCTCAACTTAGGAAATGCCTTCTCCCAATATACTACTTGGATTCAATGGTATGAGTATACAGGAACTTTTGGAGGTGCACTTTGGATTTGGATTATTAATATTGGAGTTTTTACAACAATTGTTAAATATCAAGAAAGTAAGAATAGACGTATTTTATCAAAAGGAATTGCTCGCAATGTTTTATTAATTGCGATACCTATTATTTTTTCTCTCTTTTTACTGAAAAATTACGAGGAGTCCTCTCAAAAAGCAGCAATTACTTTACTACAACCCAATATAGACCCATACTCTCAAAAATATGATATTTCAAACCTTCAAATGGCAAAAAGCCTTGTAAAACTAGCTGAACCAGTTGTTACATCGAATACAAATTATGTTATTGCGCCAGAAACGGCATTGGCAAAAGGCTCCTCTATAGATGCATTTGATAACGCTACAGAAAAAATGGTTTTGCAAAACTTTGTGAGTCAGTATCCAAATATGCAATTTATTACAGGAGTAGACTTCTATCGTCATTATCCTCAGAAAGAAAAACCTACAATTACTGCAAACTTTTATGGTCAAAATGGTTGGTTTGATTTTTACAATGCTGCCGTACAAGTAGGAAAAAATAACATTTCAGAAAAATATATAAAATCAAAATTAGTTGTTGGGGTTGAAAACTTTCCTTTTAAAAATGTTCTAGAACCTTTATTAGGAGATGTTATGCTAGACTTAGGAGGAACTGTGGCAATGCGAGCAACACAAAAAGACCGCAGCGTTTTCTTTTCAAATGATAAAGTATTTGCAGCTGCTCCTATTATATGCTACGAATCTATTTATGGGGAATTTGTAACAGGATATGTAAAAAACGGAGCTAACTTTTTAGCAATTATTACTAATGATGCTTGGTGGGACAACACCCAAGGACATAAGCAACATTTAAGTTACGCAAGACTTCGTGCTATAGAAACTCGTAAAAGTGTTGCCAGAAGTGCAAATACGGGAATTTCTGCCTTTATAAATGAGAAGGGAGAGGTTACCAAAACACTTGCTTATAATGCCAAAGGAAGTTTATCTGGAGAAGTTACTATCAATAATAAAGAAACCTTTTATGTAAAATATGGGGATTATATTGCCCGATTGAGTGTGCTTTTTGCAGGAATGATTTTACTTTATGCTATTGCTCGTAAAAAACAATAACTTTTTACTGTTAATTAGAAATGCTAAATCAAACTCACGGTATGTAACTTCCTTTAGATATTTAATGAGACTTAAATTTTTTAACCCCAGCAGTAATTGCATAATCTAACGTATTCTCTTTTGGCACAATAGGACAAGAGTATTTTTTATTATACGCACAATACGGATTATACGCTTTATTAAAGTCAATTGTAATGGAATCGGTTTCCGGGATCCTAAGGTCTATATAACGCCCCCCTCCATAGGTTTCTTCCCCATTAGTTGTATCAGCAAATGGCAAAAAGAGATAATCTTTATATTCTTCTGTTTCTTTTAACTGTAGATTTTGATATACGTTTAAAGAAAACTTTTTACCATGCAATTCAAAATAAAGGATTCCAAACAAAACTTCCTCCGATTTTCTATCTGTGGTTGTTGGCATTAAAAATGGCTGTTCGTTTGGAGTTAATTCTAATTTGGCAACCACATTAAAACTTGTATCTATTGGAAAAAATTCTAAACTCTCAAATCCTATAAAATCTTCTTTCGTTAATGGAGATTCTTTAGGATCTGCATATTCTTCATTTATTTCCTTCTGAAAAGCTAGTGCCTGAGCTTCCTTACTTAATTCAGTTTTTATATTTTCTGAAGTTGCTTTTATTTCCTTTTTATCATCATGATATTTTTTCCCATCCTTACAAGCAGTCATTAAAAACACAATAGAAAGAGTAATAAAAAAGTTTAATTTCACACTAATAAATTTAAGTTTAACAATTAATTCTCAATGTTTTATCCCACAACACAAAGCGCCACTACCTTTAAAAAGACCTTCGTTTTATTATTCCCTTTTGTGGAAGTAACTGTTCTTGGTCATTATAAAATCCTACTATAAGGACATTTTAAATAGTTTTTTCTGAAAAACAAAAATACAACTTATTACTTTTTTAAGTAGCTTTGTTTTGAATTCGTTTAGGCGAGTTCATTAACAATAAAAAAATGATGAAACATATTACAACATATAATAAATCTTGTGTGTACTCTCTGGTACGCTGTTGGTGCTTTTGTATGATGTAATAATGTTACAAACATAACTATATAAAAGCCCGACGCTAAAAACGTCGGGCTTTTCTTTTTAAAACCAATTAATAATTTTTTAAACTGATAAACCCCATACAGAGGGATTTGTTTTAGTTTAAGTATTTGCCTTAATAAAAGTAATTGAACAAAGCTAAGGGTTTTAAAAAAGCTAGTTATTAATCAACTACCTCGGGGCAAGCTATGAGGTAGTCAAAGGAAAATAATTTAATCCATTTCGATATCGAGCCCTTTGGTAAACTCTGGACAGGCTTTGGGGAATAAAACCCTCAATGATGGATTTGCAGAGCAGATTAACAATCTTAAAACAAAGTATATAACTTAAAAATTTTCATGTGAAAAAATTATACTTAGGATACATTTCATCTTTTCAAGGGCTATCAAAAGAAGTTTGGTGGCTTGCTTTAATAACTTTAATAAACCGAGCTGGAACTATGGTAATCCCATTCCTATCGCTTTATCTTACACAAAAATTAAGTTTTACCCTTGCAGATGTTGGCTGGATTATGACTTTCTTCGGACTCGGCTCGGTTGTTGGCTCTTGGATTGGAGGCAAGTTAACCGATAAAATAGGATATTATAAAATAATGGCATTTAGCTTATTAGGATCGGCTCTAAGTTTTGTAGCGCTTCAATTTTTAGACACTTTCTGGAGTATTTGCTTCGGTATTTTTACAGTAATGTTGATTGCAGATATGTTCCGTCCTGCTGTTTTTGTAGCATTAAGTGCTTACAGTAAGCCAGAAAATAAAACACGCTCTGTAACGCTAATCCGTCTTGCTATAAATCTAGGATTTTCTGCAGGACCAGCTATTGGCGGACTCATAATAACAAACATGAGTTATGGCGGACTTTTTTGGGTTGATGGGATTACATGCTTTTTTGCTGGAATATTATTGTTAAATGTACTAAATCCAAAAAGAGCTAAAGTTTTAGATGAAGTAAAAAACAATGCTCCAAAATCGGCTTATAACGATTTTCCGTATTGGTTATTTTTTGTGTCCATGATTTTGTTTGGATTTATTTTCCTACAATATTTTTCAACAGTTCCGCTTTATTACAAAGAAATTTTCACCCTAACTGAAGATGAAATAGGACTTCTTCTAGGGTTTAATGGTTTTTTAATATTTTTATTTGAGATGCCTTTGGTTCAATTTTTCGAAAAGAGAGCATGGAGCAACCTTTCTATTGTAATGATAGGCTGCTTTTTAACCTTTTTGAGTTTTGTAGTTTTAAATATTTCTGGATGGATAGGAATGCTAGTTATCGGGATGATATTAATGAGTTTTGGAGAAATGCTTGTGTTTCCATTTTCTAATGCATTTGCCTTGAATCGAGCAAAAAGAGGTAATCAAGGAGAGTATTTGGCTCTTTACAGTATTTCATTTTCTGTATCGCATATTTTAGGACATAATTCTGGCTTCCATTTAATAGATTTATTTGGGTTTGAATTTACTTGGTACTTTATGATTATGCTTGGAATTATAGCTTGCCTATTGCTTTATTATTTAAACAGAAGAGTTATAATTCAAGGAAATGATTAAATAAGAGGCTGTCTTATAAACAATTTGCCACGAATTCACAAATGTATTTTTATTCCCTGTCATCCCATGGGCAAACTCTAAAACGAAGTCAAATACAATATATTTGTAAATTTGTGGCTAAAATTTCACCTCCCTATTTTAAACTTCCAATTCTATAAAAAATAGGGAATTCTAAACTGATTTTCTCAATTCCAGAAAGCAGTTGTATAAAATCTTCAACTGGATTCTCGTTATTTTGCTTTTCATATTTTTTTACTGCCGACCAACTTTCTAAATACCCCTTTAATTGCGCTAATGTCCAATTAACTTTTATGAAATAATCTTTAGAGAGGTTTATTTCATTGAAAGGAAAATTAATGTTCTGATATTTTTCATCAATATAAATACGTTCCTTATCCCAATAACTCCCTATAACTTCTTCGTAAAAAACGTTCATTTTTGCATTAAAATCAGCACTTCCTCTCAAAACACCATAACCAAATAAAGCTAGTACCCCCCCTGGTTTTAAAATCCGCTTCGCTTCTTCATAAAAAGCATCAAAATCAAACCAATGAAATGCTTGCCCAACCGTAATTAAATCAAAATACTGATTGTAAAATGGCGTTTCTTCCGCTCTAGATACCTGATATTCAATATTAGGTAACTGTATCGCATTTTTAAGCTGATTCTCACTAATATCAATCGCATTTACTTGTGCAAAAATTTCACTTAAAACAACAGCTACTTGCCCATTTCCTGTGCCAATATCTAAAGCTGACTTCTTGTAATTTACATGGTGAGAAATTTCCTCTATAAACTCTTTAGGATATGTAGGACGGTATTTAGCATAATTACCAGAATCAGTAGAAAAATTATCTATTATTGTTTTCATATGCATATTTTTATTGTTTTTCAATAGCTATATAGACAAACTTATGAAGAATTAATACATTGTTTCCAAACCATATGCTTCTAGCAAATCGTTATATTCTGGTTGTATTCTTAGCAACGTAATTCCCTCTTGATTATTTAATTGGTCAACATCTTTAAAATCATTCTTCAGCATTTTCTCCAAGTAAAATAGTGCCATTCCATAATCTCCTTTTTTCACTGTATATTTCAACACTTTCAAATATGCGTCATATTCTTTTGGAGTTATTATTGTTTTAAAAATATTGATATACAGCAAATTCTGTAAGTTTTCTTCTTCATTATACGAAGCTTCTAATTCCGAAGGAACAACTGTTAAAAAACTTATCAATCGCTTGCCCATTTTCTGTTTTGCTGGATCTGGAGAATTTATAAAATCTTTATTAAGTGAAATTATTTCTCCCTCCCAATATCCCAAAGATTCAAGCTCTGCGGCAGCAATATCTCTAGGAAGGTAATTAAGATAATCCATATAATAACTAGGCTCTATCTCATCTACATAATATTGACTATTACGCTGAGTTCGATAATTTTTTGTCCTCTTAACCTCCTTTTGTAAGTCTTTTATGCTATCTTTTTCAAAATAAAAACGGTAATTTTCTTTCATTGCTTCAAGGTCTCTATAGGCATAAAGCATTTCATTTTTATTCACTAAATCCCTATTAAATTCTAGATCTTCAGTATAAAACTGTTTAATTTTTTCTTCATTCTTCGGAAGTATATTTCTAGTCATCGACTTTAAGGTTAGCAGTCGTACTCCTTTTGTAATAAAGTGTTTTGGTGGCCATACGTGTCCTTCAGAAAAAATTAATAAATCTGAATCGAATTTCAATTTATTCAAATAATCGTCGGCCGATTTCATTTCACGATAATTAAAATCCTCATCTCCTACTATTCCTACATATAAAAAGCTATTTCTTTTAGGCATATAGGTATTATTATTCGCAAAAGAAGCTCCGCAAGCCAGCACCCCTTTAATATTTTTAGAGATTACTGCTATTGCAGATGCCAAACGAGCACCTCCCGAAAAACCTCCCAAATAAATTCCGTTATCATCGGTGCTATAACGAGACAAAACCTCAGCATAAAATGCCCTTGCGATATTAAAATTTTCCTGATATGTTGCATTTTTGACATTATTGGAGCCTGCAATTATATAACCATACTTCTCGGAGGCTTCTATAAAATGACTCACAGCCAACTCCCCTCTTCCGGATGGGTCGAAAACCATTATTACAGGCCATTTTTTTTCTTCAGAATAGGTAGTTGGTAAATACACAGCGTAGGTACCTCTATCTCCGCTAATTAACAGAGAGTCGGTTATTTTTCCAAGGGGTAATTCTTTATCCTGAGCAAGCCCAATAGTAGATATAAAAAGAAGTAAAATTATTTTTCGCATAAAAAATTAGGTGTCAAAAATATAGCCAAAAGCTGTTTCTAAATTTATTGATAAAAATAGATTTCTCAAGAATGTTCTTAAATTCTTTTTAAAAAAATATCTTTGTTCCCTTAAATAAAGAGATCAAGAATGGCGACTAAATTAAAACTTTTTATGGTGATGTTAGGCTGTAAACCTGAAGGAAGATTTACAGAACAACACGATATTTTCTTCGGAATTGGGACTTCTTTAAAAGAATTAATCCCTGAGATGAAAGCTTTTTGGCCAGAAGCAAAAGGACAAATTCATATCGATGCTTGGCGCGAAGTTACTAAAGTAGATGGTTTCCAAATTGATGTTGAAGCTAGAACATCTCCCGTTAAAAATGACTCTCAATTATTTTTTATCAACCTTGGCGGTTATAAAGAAAATGAATTTGAAGAATATCATTATAAAATTTTAACAGTTGCACCAACTAAAGCAGAAGCAATAAAAAAATCTAAACAGACTACTTTTTACAAACACTGTGGGTTTAAAGGAGCCGAGTCTCATATTGATGATAAATACGGAATTGATGTAGATGACATTTATAATATTGAAGAAATGCTTCCTGCTATTTTCAAAGAAAAACAGCAATTAAAATATACCAAAACAGAACATAAAGATGAAGATGAATTACATATTGGTTATGTAAAAATAGATAAGCTATTAAAGGAGTAAATTGGTTTTAAATAAAGAAAAATTTGTTTGCCACGAATTCACTAATGTATCTTTTATTCCAGTAAACCTATAAAAAGGGAAATACTATAAATCCGTGAATTTGTGGCTGAAATTTTTGAAACCCAAAAGAAGCTGCAATAAAATTGAGTATTTTAAAGCATATCTGAGATTAATACAATAGTACATTTTCAAATTTTCAAATTATACAATCGTCAAATCAAACAATCATCTATTTTTACCGATTGGATTATTCTCAATAACATTAGAAAGCACTATTGAAGTACGAACTTCTCCATAGGTAATAAGTTTATCGATAAATTCTTCCAGATGAAATTGATCGTATAACACCACCTCCATTACCAAATTCTCATTTCCAGTAATTCGGTAACAATTAAGTACTTCTTTATAAGTTTTTACTTGCTCCAAAAAAGGTTTTAGTTTCCCCATAAAGGCTCGTAAAGTTACGAAGGCTTTTAATTGATATCCTGTTTGAATATGGTTTATTTCGGCCTTATAACCATCAATAACCCCTATATCTTCTAATTTTTTTATCCGCTCTGCAACTGCTGGAGATGAGAGTCCTATTGTACGTCCAATTTCTGTATTTGTATAACGTGCATTTTCCTGTAAAAGCTTTAAAATTGACCAGTTTAGATTATCTATCTTCATATAAAAATTCAAATTAAACAATTAATTTTGGTATTTTATACAATCACACAAAAGGTTTCTAGCTCTTAGAAATCTTCACTTTATTATGAATGCAACTATTTTAATTCTAATAAATCTCTCTATAAAGGTTTCATCTAATTAACTTTTAAGAGAAATTAATACTCACATAGTCTAGCTACTTAGTAGAGTAAGACGAATGCATGCTGTTATTTTTAAATAAAAAAACATAAAATACCTTTATTATGAATGCAAAATAATCATTTCACTTTAAAAAGTAAATAAATCTTTTTATTTTCTGATGTAATTTTGTAAAAAGCAGCAATGATGAAAAAGAACTATTCTCTTTATAATTACCGAAGGCGTAATGTAACCAAATTACCGGTGTACAGAAAAGCGCTTTATATCTTTAAATTAAGTAGGCAAATTGTTGAATACTTAAGAGGAGATAAATCGGTTATAGAGCTTCATAATTCTAAAATTGCATCAGACCAATTTTCGGATAAACTGGTAATGACATCTTTAGGTTTGGCTCCAAAAATAGCCATGGCAGAAACAACGCCAGATCCTACAATTAAATTAGCTTCTATTTCTTCCATTCAAAAAAACACAGCTGCTTTGCTTCACTATTGTGAAAGTTTAGAGTTAACTCATGGTCAAGGAAAAGAATTTTTGCACCTTTTACGCAAAGAGGTTAAAAAATTTGGTCATCTTCAAAATAAATGGGCTTTAGGAATTTCCAACAAAAATTAATCTCTCATAGAGGGTTTAACTTAAAATATAGTAGGTATATATAGTACACTTTCTTTTTAATTCAAAATTCAACATTTATAATTCAGTTAGTGTTTTTTATCGCTTCTCAATTCTAAATTGCTTTAATTTGCAAAAATTGTTTTTGTGAATTACCTATCAATAGAAAATATTGCCAAATCTTTCGGAGAGAGAGTTCTATTTACCGATATTTCTTTCGGAATAAATAAAGACCAAAAAATAGCATTTATTGCTAAAAATGGTACTGGAAAAACTTCCATGTTAAATATTATTACTGGAAAAGATACACCAGATAGCGGACAAGTTGTTTCTCGAAATGGAATTAGGATTTCTTTTTTATCTCAAGAACCAGATTTAGATCCAAATCTAACTATTGAAGAAACCATTTTTGCTTCTGATAATAATGTTTTAAAAACAATTCAAAATTACGAAAAAGCACTAGAAAATCTAGACGATACGGAGGCCTACCAAAAAGCCTTTGAACAAATGGATATTAAAAATGCTTGGGATTTTGAAACGCAATACAAGCAGATTTTATTTCAGCTAAAACTTGACGATCTTAACAAAAAAGTAAATAAACTTTCTGGAGGTCAGAAAAAGCGACTAGCATTAGCTACTATTTTGTTAAATACGCCCGATCTTTTAATTCTAGATGAGCCTACAAACCATTTAGATTTAGAAATGATTGAGTGGCTGGAGCAGTATTTTGCTAAAGAAAATATTACGCTATTTATGGTTACACACGACCGTTATTTTTTGGAACGTGTATGTAATGAAATTATAGAATTAGACCACGGAAAAATATATCAATACAAAGGAAATTACTCCTATTATTTAGAAAAGAAAGAAGCGAGAATTCAAGCAGAGCAAGCCTCAGTAGATAAAGCTAAAAATTTATTTACTAAAGAACTAGATTGGATGCGTAGACAACCAAAAGCTCGTACTACCAAATCGAAATCTAGAATTGATGATTTCTATAAAATTAAAGAAAAAGCGCATCAACGAAGACAAGATCATCAGATCCAATTAGAAATTAATATGGAACGGTTGGGGAGCAAAATTGTAGAGTTCCATAAAGTTTCCAAAAGTTTTCAGGAAAAAACAATTCTCGACCAGTTTGAATACAACTTCCAAAGAGGAGAACGTATTGGAATTATTGGAAAAAATGGGACTGGAAAATCTACTTTCCTTAACATTTTAACTGGTAATTTAGAACCCGATGCTGGAAAAGTAATTATTGGAGACACCATTAAATTTGGGTATTACACACAAAGTGGAATCAATCCGAAACCTGAACAAAAAGTTATAGATATTATCAAAGAGTATGGAGAGTTTATTCCGCTTACAAAAGGAAGAACAATATCTGCTGCTCAACTTTTAGAACGCTTTTTATTCGACCGTAAAAAGCAATACGACTATGTGGAAAAACTAAGTGGAGGAGAATTAAAGCGTCTGTATCTATGTACTGTTTTAATTCAGAATCCAAACTTTTTAATTCTCGATGAGCCTACCAACGATTTGGATATTGTAACACTAAATGTATTAGAATCGTTTCTCTTGGATTTTCCAGGCTGCTTATTGGTTGTTTCTCACGACCGTTATTTTATGGATAAAATTGTAGATCACCTTTTTATTTTTAAAGGAAAAGGAGAAGTAGAAGACTTTCCAGGAAACTACACCGACTACAGAGCCTATGAAAGTAGTGAGCCACAAAAAGAAGAGAAAATTACATCTGAAGACACTCCTAAAAAAACTTGGAAAAAAGATGCTAATACAGCTTTAAGTTATGAAGAACAGAAAGAGTTTAAAAAGTTAGAGCGAGATATTAAAAAGTTAGAAGAAAAGAAAAAAGAAGCGGAAGCAGTTTTTGCTACTGGGGAATTAGAAGGTGAAGAAATTGATAAACAGTCTATAAAACTTCAAGATATTATAAATGAACTTGAGAAAAAAACAGAAGCTTGGTTTGAACTTTCTATGAAAATGGAGTAGCTCTAGGCTCTAGGCTCTAGGCAAAAAAAGCTTTTCTGAAACATTTCAACAACCTAACTCGATAACTTTTTAACTTAACAAAAGTCAGAAGACGGGAGTTAGAAGTGTTCAGGAAACAGTAAGCCGTTTTTATTAAATTTCATAACAACATAACAGCGTAACAACATAACTTTTTTTACTTTCAACTTTTCAACTTTTAACTTTATAAACTTGCTTTCCTACATAACATACCTTTTTAAATCTACCAATCAGCATGGTATCCACTCCCCTTTTGTGTATTGTTTGGTTACAAAAGGACTTTATAAAAAGCAAGTTTTAGAGGAGCATTCATTTTTAAAAAATTTAAAAAAGAGTGTTATGTTGAGTGCTAGAAAACAAAAAATTATCAATCGAGCAATTAACTATTTGAATAATGCGGATTTTGTAAATGAGCACGAGAATGCCTTCAGCAGTAAAAAAACCACCTATTTTTCATTAAAGAAAGCTACTTTAGAGAGCATTCAGAAAGAAAAAAATAACTTTACTTTTTTTATAGTGGACGATTTAAAATGCAATAAAAACGCACAAAATGGGTGGGAAAAATTAAAAAACAGTGATTCTTTTACCGTTAGTATCGACTTTTACAACATCGGATTTCTATTTATTAAAAAGGGACAGGTAAAAGAAGGTTTTTGTATCCGAATTTAATTTATTATATTCTTATAAAGAAAAGTAAAATGGAAACTAATATTATTTGGATTGTTGTTATGGCAGTTCTCTTTATTTTTGTTTGGCTTAATAATAAGCGGAATATGAAAAACAAGAGAGAACGAAGAAACAATAGGTTTGAGGACAGATATGCGTCTAAAAAAAATAAAAACTTAGAATCTTGAAAATTTACACCAAAACTGGCGATAAAGGAACCACTGCTCTATATGGCGGCACGAGAGTTCCAAAACACCACATCCGAATTGAAGGATATGGAACTGTGGACGAATTAAATTCGTGGATTGGACTTATACGCGACCAAGAAATTGAAGATGCTTATAAAACAGTTTTGATAGCAATTCAAGACAGATTGTTTACCATAGGTGCTATTTTAGCAACTCCGCCAGAGAAAGAGTTTTTGAAAAATGGAAAAAAGCGCCTTGATATCCCAAGGGTTTCCAAAGAAGATATTTCTTTATTAGAAACCGAGATTGATGCAATGGATGCTTCGCTTCCACCCATGACACACTTTGTCCTTCCAGGAGGGCACACAACGGTGTCATATTGTCATATAGCTAGAACTATCTGTCGGAGAGCAGAACGAAAAGCCACTTATTTACATGAAAATGAACCTTTTGACGAATTAGTTCTTAATTATTTAAATCGTTTATCGGATTATTTATTTGTATTGGCACGGAAGTTGACTTTCGATTTAAAGGCAGATGAAGTAAAATGGATTCCAAACAAAGAAACATCGGAACAAAAATGACATTTTATTGATTTTTATTCAATATAAAGCCTTAAAAACTACGTTCTTAGAAATAATATGTAAATAATATAAATTTTACTTGACTTTTTACTATAAAAATTTATTTTTGCACAAAATTAAAAATCAATAGCAGATGTATTGGACTTTAGAATTAGCATCATATTTAGACGATGCGCCTTGGCCAGCAACAAAAGATGAATTAATTGACTATGCTATTAGAACCGGCGCTCCATTAGAAGTTGTAGAAAACTTACAAGCAATGGAAGACGAAGGCGATATGTATGAATCTATTGAAGAGATTTGGCCGGATTATCCAACAGAGGAAGATTACCTCTGGAACGAGGATGAATATTAACAAACACATTAACATTATAAAGCAAAAAAGTCTCTGTCGAGGCTTTTTTTTTGCTTAATTTTGAAATATAAATACACATACAGACATGAGTTTACTCAATTCAGTTTTAAAAGTTTTCGTAGGAGATAAGGCCAAGAAAGATGTTAAGGCATTACAACCTATTGTAAACCAAATAAAATCTTTCGAAGAAACACTTTCTCAACTCTCCAATGACGAGCTTAGAGCTAAAACACAAGAATTTAAAGATAAAATAAAGGCTTCTTATGCCTCTCTAGATGAGAAAATACAAACGCTAAGGACAGAAGCAGAAGCTTCAAACGATATCGACAGAAATGAAGATATTTATACAGAAATAGATGCTCTTAAAGAAAAGGTATATGAAAATACCGAAAAAACACTTAATGAAATTCTTCCTGAAGCATATGCTGTAGTTAAAGAAACTGCAAAACGCTTTGCGAATAACGAAACTATTACCGTTACCGCTTCCACTTTTGATAGAGAAATTTCTGGAAATAACGATTACGTTAGCTTACAAGACGACAAAGCCATTTGGAAAAACTCATGGGATGCCGCTGGAAAAGAAGTTACCTGGGACATGGTACATTACGATGTGCAGCTTATTGGAGGGATTGCAATGCACCAAGGTAAAATTGCAGAGATGCAAACGGGAGAAGGTAAAACATTGGTAGCAACCCTACCTGTTTACTTAAATGCACTTACAGGAAATGGAGTACATTTGGTTACTGTAAACAACTACTTAGCACGTCGAGATAGTGCTTGGATGGGACCTTTATTTGAGTTTCACGGACTTTCAATAGACTGTATTGATAATCACCAACCTGGTTCTACAGGACGTAGAAATGCATATTTAGCAGATATTACGTACGGAACTAATAATGAGTTTGGTTTTGACTACTTGCGTGATAATATGTCTCATACGCCAGAAGATTTAGTGCAACGTCCTCACAACTACGCTATTGTTGATGAGGTCGATTCTGTTTTAGTGGATGATGCAAGAACCCCACTTATTATTTCTGGACCTGTTCCACAAGGAGACAGACATGAGTTTAATGAATTAAAACCAAAAGTAAACGATATTGTTTCTAAACAACGTCAGTATTTAACAGGAGTTTTAGCAGAAGCCAAAAAATTAATAGCTGCTGGAGATACTAAAGAAGGTGCTTTTCAATTATTAAGAGTACACCGTGGTTTACCCAAAAATAAAGCATTAATTAAGTTTTTAAGTGAAGAAGGAATTAAACAATTACTTCAAAAAACTGAAAACCATTACATGCAAGATAACAATCGAGAAATGCCAAAAGTAGATGAGGCTTTATGGTTTGTTATCGATGAAAAAAATAATCAAATTGAATTAACCGATAAAGGAATAGAATACCTGTCTGGAGATACAGATCCAGATTTCTTTGTTATGCCAGATATCGGAACTGAAATTGCTCAGATTGAGAAGAAAGACCTTCCTACAGAGGAAGAAGCTGAACTTAAAGAAGAGCTATTTAAAGATTTTTCCATAAAAAGTGAGCGTATTCACACTATGAATCAGCTTTTAAAAGCATATACTCTTTTTGAAAAAGATGTAGAGTATGTGGTAATGGAAAACAAAGTAATGATTGTTGATGAGCAGACTGGACGTATTATGGACGGTCGTAGATACTCAGACGGATTACACCAAGCTATTGAAGCAAAAGAAAGTGTGAAAATTGAAGCTGCTACGCAAACTTTTGCTACGGTAACACTTCAGAATTACTTTAGAATGTATAGAAAACTATCTGGGATGACAGGTACTGCTATTACAGAAGCTGGAGAATTCTGGGAAATATATGAATTGGATGTTATGGAAATTCCAACCAATCGCCCAATTGCAAGAGCAGATAAACAAGATCTTATTTATAAAACAAAACGAGAAAAATACAATGCTGTAATTGAAGACATTGTAAAACTTGTAGGAGAAGGTAGACCAGTACTTGTAGGTACAACTTCTGTTGAGATTTCAGAATTACTTTCTAAAATGCTTTCTATTAGAAAAATACCTCATAATGTATTGAATGCTAAAATGCATAAAAAGGAAGCAGATATTGTTGCAGAAGCTGGTCAAAGTGGTATTGTTACAATTGCAACCAATATGGCAGGACGTGGTACCGATATCAAACTTAAAAAAGAAGTTAAAGATGCAGGGGGACTTGCAATTATTGGTACTGAGCGTCATGATTCTAGACGTGTTGACCGTCAGTTAAGAGGTCGTGCTGGTCGTCAAGGAGATCCGGGAAGTTCTCAGTTTTATGTTTCTTTGGAAGATAATTTGATGCGCCTTTTCGGTTCGGAAAGAGTTGCTAAAATGATGGACAGAATGGGACTTGAAGACGGAGAAGTTATTCAACATTCCATGATGACAAAATCTATTGAACGCGCACAGAAAAAAGTAGAAGAAAATAACTTTGGGGTTCGTAAGCGTTTGTTAGAGTATGATGACGTTATGAACGCACAACGTGAAGTAGTTTACAAAAGAAGAAGACATGCTTTGGAAGGTGAGCGTTTAAAACTTGACATTGCGAATATGGTTTTTGATACTTGCGAAGCTATAGTTGAAAGTAATAAACTTGCCAGCGATTATAAAAACTATGAGTTTGAATTGATAAAATTCTTCTCTATTACATCTCCAATTAGCGAAGAGGAGTTCAAGAAGAAATCGGCAAGAGAAATAACAGAGATTGTTTATAAAGCTGCTTTAAATTACTATCAAGATAAAATTGAGCGTAATGCAAAAACTGCTTTTCCTGTTATTAAAAACGTTTATGAAAATGAGAACAATAAGTTTGAGCGTATTGTAGTACCTTTTACAGATGGAATAAAAACTTTAAAAGTAGTTACTAACCTTAAAGAAGCTTACGATTCTGAAGGGAAAAAATTAATTACAGATTTTGAAAAGAATATAACGCTTGCTATTATTGATGATGCTTGGAAAACACATTTAAGAAAAATGGATGAGTTAAAACAATCTGTACAGTTAGCCGTTCACGAGCAAAAAGATCCATTACTAATTTATAAGTTTGAAGCTTTTGAATTATTTAAAGTAATGATTGACCAAGTGAATAGAGAAGTTATTTCTTTCTTATTTAAAGGAGAACTTCCTACAGAAGACACAAACAACATCCAAGAAGCTAGAGAAGTTAAAAAGAAAGAAAACTTTCAAACTTCAAAAGAAGAAATTCCAAATAGTGATGAGTTAGCCGCTCAAAATAGAGCTGCCGGACAAACACAACAAAGACCACAAGTTACCGAAACCATCGTTAGAGACAGACCTAAAATTGGAAGAAACGATAAGGTAACAATAAAAAATGTAATGTCTGGAGAAAATAAAGTTGTTAAATTTAAGCAAGCTGAGCCCCTGTTATCTAAAGGCGAGTGGGTACTTGTAGAAGAATAAAACAACACCAATTTTTATAAAAGCGATAGAACTCATACTTCTATCGCTTTTTTTTTGAAGAAAAATGAGATACCTTAGATATTAAATAAAAAACCTAGAATATAACCACTATCCATCCAACAAAACTATTTATAGTTTGTAGGGCGTATTAAATTAAATGAATCAACCTACTCATACATCCGAAAGAATGAAAGAAAAAGTGCAATTAATTCTTAGCACTAATTACTTTTCATCAATATTAATGATATGCTTAGCTCCTCTATGCTATTTCCTTTTGGACATAAAAGAAATAATACCCCAAACATTTATTATATATGGAGTATTAAATATTATAAATACATTTTTTTTCTACAGACATAGAAAGCTTATTTACACATATTTAATTACATCTTGTATTGGAATTATATGTGCAGCAATTGTAACATTATACAGCGGAGGTATTAATAGTCCGTTTACATTTGTTCTTGCATTAATTGTGTTTGCAGGGTACATTTCTACTAAAAATTATGGAAGATTCCATCTCTACCTAATTTTACTCTTTATCCTTTTTATTTACTTTCATGATAGTTTAGATTTTAACTTTCAAAACAAAGTTCCAGAATATTCTAGAGATTCCCTGAGCTTAATTGGAATTCTATTTAGCGTTTATATTCTTGGGGGGATTTTTGGTAAAATTTTACTTACCAATTATAACAATTTATACATTTCAAAGAGAGAGATAGAGAAGAAAAGTAAGGAAAATGAAATCTTATTAAAAGAAATTCATCATAGAGTAAAAAACAATTTGCAAACAATTTCTAGTTTACTAAATATACAAGCTAGAAATACTAATAATGATGAAACAAAAAGAATCTTAACAAATAGTCATAACAGAGTACTATCTATGGCTATAGTCCATGAAATGCTATATGCTAGAGAAGACTTATCTAGAATAGAATATAAAGAATATGTAACTCAATTAGGAAAATTCCTCATAGAATCTTTAAATAAAGAGGATAAGAAAATAGAGTTGAATATAGCTATTTCTAATATCAAGTTTAATATTGAAACCTCTATTCCCTTAGGACTTCTTATAAGTGAATTTATAACAAACTCTATAAAACATGCATTTTTAAACAAAAACAGTGGTAAAATTGGAATCAACATCGAAAAGGTAGATCCAGAATTTTTCCAACTTACCTTAACGGATAATGGAATTGGATACAATAAAGAGCTCCTTTGTGAAAATCCAAACTCTATGGGTTTTAAATTAATTGCTAATTTATCCAGACAATTAAGAGGTACAATAAATAAGACAACATCCGAAGGAAATGGTGTTATTTATGTTTTAAAATTCAAAGAAATATAAAATTACTAGTTGTTATCTAAGCGCTTTTTCAAAATTGGTATTTGCACTATTATTAAGCTCCCTACAACTACAATTCCATAAATAAAATTATTAGGTAAATTCACCGATAATGATGCTACAAACTGAGAAAAATTGCCTAAAACTGGCGTTAATAAATCGTCATTAGATAAAAAAGTAGACAATCCTATAATTCCAATAAGCAATATAAAAACAGTCACTTTTGCCCTGTTAGATATTAAAGCTCTATAACGAATAGCTTTAGATTGTGTGTTCAAAGCCTGCATAATATTTAGCTTTAAAGCTGCAGAAGGCTGTTCTTTCCCTACTTCATTAACAATTCTACGAGTAAGTTCGTCTAATTTATGTTCTTTACTCATCTTCATATATTTTTATATAATCCTTGCTTATTTTTCAATATAGTAAAAAGCTTTTTTCTGGCTCTAAAAAGTTTTATTTTTACATTTTGGGCAGATATTTCAACAACTTCTGCTATTTCTTTGATAGATAAATCATCAAAATAATACAGTGTAACAATGGTTTGCTCTTCAGCTTCCAATCGTTCTAAGGCACCTTTTACAAGCTTTACACGCTCTTCAGACTCTAATATATCCAATGCATTAGCTACATCATCTACTTGGCCATAAGAATATTCCTCTATGGTTTCCGACAGTATGTTCCTATCATTTTTCCTACATTTATCTAAAGCACTATGATATACAATTCTGTACAACCATGTAGAAAACTTTGAGTCTCCTTTAAAAGAAGCAAGAGAATGATAGCACTTTATAAAAGCATCTTGAACAACATCTTCTGCTTGTTCTCTATCTTTTAAGACCCGTATAGCAACTGTAAAAGCTAAGTTTTGATACGTATCTACAAAATAAGAGAAAGCATTTGTGTTTCCATCTAAAACACGCTTTATATATTCTTTATCTGTTTGGCTAGTCATTCATTCATAAGACGCAACATTTTCATTATTGGTTACAAGATAAATCAACTTTATTATTTTTTTTGTAACCAGCTTGTTTAAAGTTACGTCATAATAGCAAACAATATATTAAAAAATAAAAATTATGGAAGGAGTTATCGTAGTAGCAATCATTTTTGGAGCAATATTCGGCATTATCTATTTATTTATTACAGCCAGGCACAAAGAGCGTTTATCTTTAATAGAAAAAGGAGCAGACGCTTCTATTTTCTACAGCACAAATAAGAGAAAGACAGCTCCTATTTGGAAAATTCTAATACTTAATATCTCATTACTATTAATAGGTGTTGGTGTAGGGATATTTTTAGCTGGTATTTTACATCGTAATTTTAATGTAGATGCTGAAGTAGCCTTCCCAGGAACTATCTTCACATTAGCAGGGATTGGTTTATTTGTTGGATTTAACCTGTCTAAAAACTTAGATTAGTCATAATCGACTACCTTTAGGCAAGCTCATGATGGATTCAAAGGAAAATAATTTAATCCATTTCGACACAAAGCCCTTCGATAAACTCAGGACAGGCATCGGGGAATAAAAACCCTCCATGAGGGATTAAAAAAGATTAGAGTAAGGAATTCAGTACATTTAAGACTAAATATAAAAATATATTTATGAAACTTATAAAACTGAATTCTTTACTTTTTTTATGCTTATTCTCCATAAGCTGCCAATCTTCCACAAAAAAACAAACCTCAACAGTAGCTACAGATGGTACAAGCTCAAAAGTTGAGCTCAAAAAAACACCACAAGATTTATCTAAATATGAAACTGCTTATTTTGCTAGCGGATGTTTTTGGTGTGTAGAGGCTGTATTTGAGAGTGTAAAAGGAGTTAAAGAAGCTGTTTCTGGATATTCTGGAGGAATAGAAAAAAATCCCACTTACCAACAAGTAGGCGCTGGAAATACTAGTCACGCAGAAGCTGTAATGGTTTACTACGACCCAAAAATTGTGTCTTTTGAAACATTAGTTCGTGTGTTTTTTGGTTCTCAAGATCCAACTCAATATAACGGACAAGGGCCGGATATAGGAGCACAATACCGCTCTATTGCTTTTTATAAAAATGATGAAGAAAAAGAAATTATAGAACGCTATATAAAACAGCTTGAAGACAAAGAGATTTACTCAAAACCAATTGTTACACAAGTAGCACCTTTTGATAAGTTTTGGAAAGCAGAAGACTACCATCAAGATTATGAAAAAAGAAATCCTAACAATCCATACGTTAAAAATGTGTCGATTCCTAGGTTAAAAAGGTTTCAGAAAAAATATCCTGAATTATTAAAAGATAATGTTCATTAATTATTTAAAATATTATTGTCCGATAAAAGCAGACAGCGTTTATTGCATTCCACATATATCAAGGGTTAATAGAGGTTTTTAAAATAGTCCCTTGCTATTAAGAAAAATGAATAAAAAGAGAAGTTTCGTAATATTGTTTCTTTAAGTTTCTCATTTTGTAATAGTTAAGATTTAGTCTTTGTTCTTTTCTCTTACAGCGAAGCGGTCTTGTATTCTTAATCGGACATTAATTATTTTAAAACAACATCACTAAAAGTAGCAACAAGATTAATAGTTTTGTTGCTATTTTTTTGTACATAATAGCCGTTGGCAACTTCATTATCATAGCGTTTAGAAACATCTAATGTAAGTCCTTTTGGATATTTCATCATTGAATTTGAAGCATTGCTATAAAAGTTAAAAGCTGCTTTAGGCAATGTAAGAACTGCCTCAGAATTATCTAAAATAATATTAAGGGTATTAAAATTATTTGATATTTGATCAACAGACAAATCTCCAAAACTCCCATTAATAATAGCATCTCCAAAAAAATCTTGAATCTGTACATTTGAAGATTTAGAGGTTAATTTTATACTGTTAACATGTTTAAGCGACACCAACTCCACATAATTTACAGATAACTCTCCTTCCTCCCAATAATCCACAGAAATTGGAGAATAAGAGGCAGTTATTACCGAGTTTTCACCTTCCACCCTTGGGGCATGCAACCTTGTATAAGACAAGGTTGCTTTTATATTAGTTGTATTATCTGCCAAGGTTACTTCTCCATGACGCACATCCATTTTTAATTTCACTCCTTTTGGAATTTTAATCTTAATGGTTTTCTTAACTTTTAAATTATTGTTTCCTTCGCTAGAATTGTAATAAAAAACTCGATTCCCTTTTCCTGAATTTGCACTTCTTCTTATTTCATGAATTTCTTGTTGAGCCTCTTGCATCGCTTTTCTTGCCTCTACGGAAGCCTTTCTAGCTTCTTCGGATGCTTTTCTTGCTTCTTTCTCAACATCTATAATTTCTTTTCTGTAAGATTTCCATTCCTCTTGCTGCTCTTTAACATCTTTCTTCCACTCTTCTAAATTCGCCTTTACTTCATCATCAAAACTCTCATTAAACTGCTCTTTCCATTCTTTTAAATATTTATCGCCATCCTTTTTATAGGCTTCATAATCAAAAGAAAAACTATCAAAATTAAAAGGTAGTGGAGGCATCGGTGGCATTGGAGCCATTACCATCATAGAATCCATTGGAGGCATTGGCGGCATCGGTGGCATTGGAATTGAATCTGGAAAAACAAAATCCATCTCTCCTATTCCAGATAGCATAATTACTTTATTTCCTTGCGACCAACGGACTCCATTGGCAGTAGAAATTTTTACTTTGTTAGCATTCCCTTCAGCCTCAAAACCCCATTCCTTAAAATATGCTGCAGCTTCCTCTTTAGAAACGTCTTCTATTTCTATAGTTGCCTCTACTTCTACTCTATTTTTATTCCACGTTTCAAAAGTTACATCTGCGTAGCTAGTATTAACTTCTACAACAGCATCTTTATTTACCTCAAAAGATTCTTTATAATTTTTAGCCTGCTTTTGGGCTTGCATACAAAATGAGAACAGCATTATAAATGCGGAACACCTATACATTTTGGTCTTTAAATTTTTCATTTTCAGTTTCTTTAAGTTCTTTAATCTTTTCTTTTAATCGATATAGTAACTGTAAACGTAATTGCAAATTATTAATAAGCGCTTCGATGGTTTGATTATTAGGGCCTACTTCATTGAGTTCTAAAGTTAGCTCTTGGTATGCATCATTCAACTCAGACAGCCTATTCATATAACCATCCAAAAGCTTTTTATTGGCCTCTGTTAATTCAATATCGGCAAGTTCTAAGTTGATATTAGCCACATAATATTGCTCCACCTTTTTTAAATCTGGAGAAATATCTCCTAATGTAATTTTTGAAGCTTCAGAATTTTCTTTCTTCTGTTGCGTATCAACCACTGTTTCTTCTACAGTATCTCCCTCATTCATATAAACAGTAATTCCTATCCCAAAAATTATCGCAATTGTAGCTGCTATCTTCCAAAGTCTAAAAGGTTTTTCCTCTTTTTCCTGCGGAAGTTCTTTGTCTAAAAGTTCTTCAAAACGTTTGCGATGTCCTTTTGGTAATTCAGAAAACTGTTTTTCCGAATCGTTCTCCATCAATTCTTTAATATCTTTTGCCATATTCCTTTTCTTTTAAAAGCGATTTCAACTTTTGTTTTCCTCTTAACAAATGAGTTCTAGATGTAGAATTGCTTATCTCTAAAATTTGCGAGATTTCCTCATGGTCATACCCTTCAATTAAATACAACATTACAACATACTTATACTTTTCTGGAAGCGTTTCTATTGCTTTTTTCACTTCAGAAACATCAATTTCTTCATCCACACTCCAATCAGAATCATCTGCTAGCTGAATATTAGTTTCTTCAATAGAAACTTGCAATTGATGTTTCGACTTCAAAAAATCCAAACATTTATTAATTACAATCCGCTTTAACCAAGCTCCAAAGGTAACTTCTGCTTTAAACTGATTTAATTTTTGAAATGCTTTGATAAATGCTTCTTGCATAACATCCTGCGCATCGTCTGTACTTTTTACATAGCGCATGGCTATACAAAACATAGCATCACAATACATATCGTAAAGTCTCATCTGCGACTTACGGTCGTTGTTTTTGCACTTTTCTATTAAATCTATTTCAAGCATGCCGGCTTGTTACTTTTGGTTTGGTACTAGTTACTAATCATCTTAAAGACGACACTAAAAATTAAACGTTGCATTTTATTTTTATAAAGTTACAATTATGCACTTATACTTTTTGTAATTTAGCCTTTCCATCAACTACCATATAGCTTTAGCTAAAGTAGTGTATTGAAACAAATTTAACTCATTTTCGACTTAGAGCCCTTCAATAAACTTAGAACAGGCTCTAAGGCATTAAACCCTCTAAGGATAAAAAAGAATTCTAATTGTGATGAAAAAATATACTATTGAAAACAATTATATAAAATTAGTAACTATAGATTATGGAGCTGCAATTCATCAGCTTATTACAAAAGATAAAAATGGAAACGACGTAAATGTGGTTATTAGCTTTGAAGATTTAGAAAGCTATAAGCACAACCCAACCTACCTTGGTGCTTCTGTTGGACGTTTTGCAGGAAGAATTAATAAAGATGGTTATACAATAAACGGAAAACATTACAGCGTTTACACAAAAAATGATGTTCATTTACATGGAGGAAAAGAAGGATTCTCATTTAAAACTTGGAAAATGGAAAGCATTTCCGAAGGAGAGAATCCTAGTATAAAATTTTCTTATTCAAGTAACGATATGGAAGAAGGATACCCAGGAAATCTTCAAGTTTCTGTTACCTATACAATTGTTAAAAATCAGCTTTCCATTGTTTTTGATGCTACAACAGACCAAGACACCATTGTAAACTTAACCAATCATAATTACTACAACCTCAGCGGAAAAGGAAGTATTTTAGACCATGAATTACTTATTAATGCTGAAAGTATTCTTACAAAAGATTCTGATGCTATTCCTACAGGAAAGTATACTTCTGTTGCCAATACCTATTTTGATTTTAGGGAAAAAAGAGAGATTGGAAGTACTTATGAATTTAAAGGCATAGACGACACCTATGTTTTAAAAGAAAACAATCCGTTAGCAACTATATATAGTAAAAAAACAGGTATTGAAATGGTGGTTACCTCTAATCAGCCTGGAGTTGTAATTTACACTCCAGAAACTATGGACGAAAACAAAATATCAAACAAACCTCTTGGTAAGTATCCAAGTATTTGTTTTGAAACTGAAAAGTTTTCTGACGGACCAAATCAAAAAGATTTTCCTTCTACATTATTAAAAAAAGGAGATATCTATAAAAATGAAACTTATTTGACATTCAATATAAAATAATCAAATAAAAAGTGTAGTCTAAAAAGTAATTTATAGTTTGCATACTTTTTAGACTACACTTTATCTATTTTAGATTTAATTATACCATTAAATTTAAAGTAACGTCTATATTATCTTCTGTTGCTCTGGAATACGGGCAAACTTCATGAGCTTCATTAATAAGTTCCTCTCCTACTTCTTCATCAATTCCTGGTAAAGTAACGTCTAAAACCACTTCTAATAAAAATCCACCAAGTTCTGGATGTTTTCCTATTCCTACCGTTGCTCTTACATCAAAATCGGTTCCAATATCAACTTTTTTTTCTTTCGCTACATGCTGTAGTGCACTCCCAAAACAAGCAGAGTATCCAGCTGCAAACAACTGTTCTGGATTGGTAAACGCACCTCCGTTACCGCCCAAATCTTTAGGCAATTCCAATTTCATATCTATTACACCATCGTCACTCTTTACGTGTCCTGCTCTTCCGCCAGTGGTTGTAGCACTAGCTTTGTATAATGCTTTCATTTGTCTATTTTTAATAATTCATCTCTAATATACTTTTAATAACACACATTATCATAATTTTAGTTATTAAATTTGTTTTAAAATTTAGCAAAATTGTCAACCAAAAAGCCACATAAATCAGCTTTAAAAAACCAAGAAGGGGTTTCTATAGATGAAATTACAAACCCAGCTGCTATTGCTAAATTTAAAGCTAAAAGAAACAAAGACATTTCTGCTAAAAAATTAGCGCACGCAATTATAAAAGGAGATATTACTGCATTAAGTAGAGCGATAACTCTTATAGAAAGTGCCAATCCCGACCATACAGCAAAAGCAAATGAGGTTCTTAATTTATGCCTTCCTCATGCCAATAATTCAATTCGAATTGGAATTACTGGCGTTCCTGGAGTGGGAAAAAGTACTTTTATTGAAGTTTTAGGAAACACCATTGCAACCAGTAAAAATAAACTTGCAGTGTTGGCGGTAGACCCAAGTAGTTCTGTTACCAAAGGAAGTATTCTAGGCGATAAAACTCGCATGGAAAACTTAGTAAAAAACAAAAATGTGTATATCCGCCCTTCTGCTGCTGGCAATTCTTTGGGAGGTGTTGCTCGTAAAACTAGAGAAAGTATTATTTTATGTGAAGCCTGCGGATTTAAAACTATTTTAATAGAAACTGTAGGAGTTGGACAAAGTGAAACTGCTGTTCATAGCATGGTAGATTTCTTTTTATTACTGAAATTAGCTGGTGCTGGCGACGAACTTCAAGGTATAAAACGGGGAATTATTGAGCTTGCCGATGCCATTGTAATTAATAAAGCAGATGGAGACAATCTTCAAAAAGCAAAAATTGCAAAAACAGAATTTAAAAGAGCGCTCCATCTCTACCCTCCAAAAAATAACGGATGGATTCCTAAAGTGTTATTAACCTCAGCAATTGAAAATAAAGGAGTTGATGAAGCATGGAGTCTTATTGAAACGTATCTAAAAATTTCTAAAAGTGATGATTATTTCAATATTAAAAGAATAGAACAAAATAAATTTTGGCTTTATCAAACTATTGAAGATTCCTTAAAATCTAATTTTTATCATCATAAAAAAGTAAAAGAAGAGTTACAATTACAGTTAAAAGCTATTGAATTGAACGAAACTACTCCTTTTGCTGCAGCTCAATATTTACTTACTTTATTATAATTATTGTCTTAAATACCTACATTTGCAAATATTTTGAACTTCAAATGTTCAAAAATAGCTTTTAAATATATGAATTACGAGTTTACTATAATAGTTCCTGTTTACAACGAAGAAGACAACTTGGAAAGAGTTGAAACAGCCTTTAACGATTACTTTAAGATTGCCACAAAGTCTACCAAAGTTCTTTTTGTAAATGATGGATCAAAAGATAAAAGTCAGGAACTTATAGAAACTATTTGTAAGCGTTCTCCTAATTTTGAATACATTTCTTTTTTAGAAAATAGAGGTTTAAGTGCTGCTATAAAAGCAGGATTTGATTATGTAGATACGCCGATTTTAGGATATATCGACTCCGATTTACAAACAGCTCCGGAAGATTTTAATCTTCTTTTAAACCATATAAACCACTACGATTTAGTAACTGGGGTTCGGGCTAATAGAAAGGATTCTTTTGTTAAAAACATGTCTTCTACCATTGCAAATGGAATTAGAAGAACCTTTACTCACGATGGAATGGACGACACTGGATGCCCATTAAAAGTTATAAAAACCGATTTTGCAAAACGAATTCCTATGTTTAATGGTTTACATCGGTTTTTGCCTGCCATGATTTTACTACAAGAAGGTAAGATTATTCAAATTCCGGTACAGCATTTCCCACGTATTGCTGGAACGGCTAAATTTGGCTTTTGGAACCGATTAATAGGGCCACTTCAAGATTGTTTTGCTTACTTGTGGATGAAGAAAAAGTATATTAATTATACGGTTGCTAAAAAAGGATAAATGGCAAATTGGATTATATACTCCATTGGCTTTCTAGCGCAAATTCTATTTTCAGGAAGACTCATTTATCAATGGTTAGCATCAGAAAAAAGTAAAAAAGTATTAACTCCTTCTTTGTTTTGGAAATTGAGTTTATTTGCTTCTTTTCTATTATTTGTTTACGGATGGCTTAGAGATGATTTTGCCATTATGCTAGGACAAATGCTTACTTATTTTATCTATATTAGAAATTTACAGTTACAAGGAGAGTGGCAAAAAGCACCTAAATTACTTAGGATATTCTTACTTTTTTTTCCAATTCTTATCATCATTTATGGGTATAATAATAACGTATACGATATAGATGACCTTTTTAAGAATGAAGACATTCCTATTTGGTTATTAATTCTTGGAATAGTAGCGCAAATTCTATTTACCTTCCGATTTATTTACCAATGGTTATATTCTGAAAAAAGAAAAAAATCTTCCTTACCCGCAGGTTTTTGGCTTTTAAGCTTAGTTGGAGCTTTGCTGATTCTTAGTTATGCTATTTTCAGAAAAGACCCTGTTTTATTGGTTGGACATTCTTTAGGAACAATTATCTACGCTAGAAATCTATTTATTTTAAAAAAACAAGATGACTGAGTTTATAGAAAAGCATTCGATTAAGATATTACTGGTAGTTTGTGTAGCTATTTTCATAAGCAACCTAGACGTAATTTATGTAAATATAATGGAAGCTAGAAACTTTGTAACAGCAAGAGAAATGCTTTATAAAGGGAATTGGCTACTTACCACCATGAACGATTTTCCTAGATATGAAAAACCCCCATTACCAACATGGCTCACCGCCATAAGCGCAAGTTTAATTGGGGTTCATAATTTATTTGCCTTACGTTTACCCGCAGCTTTATCTGCTATTATATTAGTTTTCTTCTTATATAAAATTGCAGTTTTACTTTTCAATAATAAAAAATTAAGCTTCTATGCTTCTTTAATTCTTGCCACATCCTTTTATATTATTTTTTCAGGTAGAAATGGGCAATGGGATATTTTTACGCATAGTTTTATGGTAATTAGCATTTATCATTTAATTAAAATGCTACAATACCAAGAAAAATGCTGGCAGAATTCTTTAATTGCTGGGCTATTTTTTGGAGCTTCCTTTCTAAGTAAAGGTCCCGTTTCTATGTATGCCTTATGGCTTCCTTTTTTAATAGCTTACGGTATAGCATACAGAAGTAATATTAGCAAGCGTAAAATTCTTCCATTTTGTGCGATGTTAATTTTAGGGCTTATTATTGGAGTTTCTTGGTTTGCCTACGTTAGATATGCCGACCCACAAGCATTTTTAGATATCGCAAAAGAAGAGGCTGGAAATTGGACAAGCTATAATGTACGTCCATTTTATTACTATTGGAGTTTCTTTACACAAAGCGGAATATGGACAATCCCCGCTTTTGTAGCACTCCTTTATCCATATTTAAAAAATAAAGTAAGTGATAAAAAAGGATACACTTTTGCATTAGCTTGGACTCTTGCTTCTGTAGTTTTATTATCTATAATTCCTGAAAAGAAATCGAGATATTTATTGCCTGTTCTAATCCCAATGGCGCTAAATACTTCATTTTATATGGAATATTTAATTCTTCATTTTAAAGAACTTAAAAGAGGTGAAAAAATCCCTGTTTATTTTAATTTTATATTAATAGGGCTTATTGGGGTTGCTTTTCCAATTGGTGGTTTTATCTTTTTAAAAGATAAACTCGACGGTTTCCATATCAGTTTTATTTTAACATCTGTATTCCTTTTTACTATTGGAGTATGCATTTTTTATTTTCTGCGAAAAAAAAATATAGAAAACGTATTTTACCTCGTTATTTCATTTATTCTTACAATATTAGTTTTTGGCTTTCCTTTAGCTAAAACCTTTAATACCAATCAGAATTTTAACAATATCAGCACCTTAAAAACCAACTTAAAACTGTACTCATTAGGAGAACCTGCTCCAGAAATGATCTGGCACTTAGGATATTCCGCTCCTGAAATTAAACATGGAGAAACTATAACTTTTCCTGAAGAAAGTGAGTTTGGTATTTTAGTTAATAAGGATAGAGAAGATGAATTAAAACGTATCTTTGAAACTGAATATTCTATAAAATTAATAGAAGAGTACGATATAAATTATACTGCCAATCCAGAGGAACGCGCATATAAAAACCGATTAACAAGCAATTATTACCTTATTAAAAAAGATTGATTATGATATTTAACAAAACCGAAAAACTAGGATATGCTTTTTTAGCAATTATTTTTATTTTCAGTTTATACTTAGGGTTTACAAATCCAGAATATTTTGACAACACTTTTGCGGCTGAAGATAAAACTGTAGAATCTGGAACGGCAATTATGCTTTTATGTGTAAGTTTACTTTGTTTCTTTAGATTGTTTACCATTAGTAAAGGCAAATCTTTAACTTGGAAAATTGGGGTATTCCTTTTTGCCCTATTATTCTTTTTTGGAGCTGGAGAAGAAATTTCTTGGGGACAACGCATTTTTGGAATCGAATCTGGAGACTACTTTTTGCAAAATAATGCTCAAAAAGAAACCAATTTGCACAACTTGGTAGTAGGTGGTAAAAAAATTAATAAAATAATTTTTAGTCAACTTCTTATGGTGGCTATGGTTGTTTATTTATTAGTACTACCTGTACTTTATAGAAAGAAAGATTGGGCTAAAAACCTAGTTGATAAGTTTGCAGTTCCAGTTGTTAAGTGGCATCAAACAATAGCTTTTATTGCTTCTACAATTATAGTAGCTATTATCCCTCCAAGTAGAAAATGGGAAGTTTATGAACTCGCCTTTGGAGTTATCTTCTTTTTAATATTTTTGTATCCTTTAAACGATTATATCTTTAAGAAAAAATAAATAATAAAATAACAAGGACTAGCAATATTGCTAGTCCTTGTTATTTTTTTCTCCCCTAACTTTATTCCTCTACACTCTTAAACTTTTTAATAGCCTCATTTGGCGCTATAATATTATATCCTTCCCAAAAAGATGGATCATAATTTGGCAAATAAGTCGGAATCATAGTAGGTTCTATTTCAATTTTCTCAAATATTTCTTTATCAATTGGAGTGCTTTCAAAAATTACAAGCTCATTTTTTATGCTATTTTGAAGAGTGAAATTAACATGAGTTGCTACTTCATTTTGTTTTCTTCTGCCTTTAACATTTTTATTTTTTTCAATAATAGATAAAGGTCTATCAAAACCTACTTTTTCTGCATTTGCTTCTTCTAAATATTTTAAACTGTATTTTCCTCTTGAATTTTTTTCATATAAAAAAGTTCCTCTTTGTAAGTAATTTAAATAGGACACCCCAAAGAGGTTAATTTTTTTTAAAGGCTTTACATTTTCATAATCCAGTCTTACAACGGCAAAATCATCTGCATTTACATACATTACCCCTTTAAAATCGGCACCTCCATCTGGTTCAAACCTTATCTTATAAACCAAATCCGTTTGTAAATACACAAGTCCTTCTAATGTAAAGTCATACTTTCTAGATTTATGTATAAAATTTAAATCGCTATCCTCATAAATAAAATTCTTTTTTAATAGACTTGATAGATAGGAGCTTCTATACTTTAAAAAATTCTCCTTTTTCTTTCTCTCTTTTTTAAGTTTATTTTCTACTATGGTATCCATTGCTTCATCTTCAAAAAATGAAGAATCTATTTCTGATTTAGCGCCAATAATGCCCGACTTTATTTTAAAATAGGAATCTCGTTTTACATGCTTTCGCATAATTTTTTGCAACTTATCTTCAACCCCCTCAAAAGATAGCTGATTATTTTTATCATAAAGCTCTGATGCTTTAATAATATCGAGTTTTGCTAATTGATTATCTCCCTCCATTTTTAAATAATAATCGCCTAAAACCTCTGTATGGTAAGAAGATTTCTTTGGAATTGCATTGACAATACTATCTGTAAATTGCTGATTTATCTCTGGAATAGTACTTTCTTTAAGTTTTACTTTTTTATCTAAAACATTTGTATAATCTGAAGTTCTCAAAAATATACGCTGTTGTACAAAATCAGTATCATAATTTATCTCCAAACTATCTTTAACTTTTTCCAGAATTTCATCTATGGTATACTGTTTATTTAATAAAACTACTTCATCAAGTTCAATATCTTCTGTACTTAACTCAATAGCAGTTTCAGAGAAATTATTAATTGCGTAGCTCTTTTGATTATAGCCTAAGCAACTTATAAACAGTGAATCTTTCTCTGAAGTTATTGTATCAATATTGATGGTAAAATCTCCAGCTTCGGAACTTATTACCCCTGCTTTTTTATTATAAGAAATGGTTGCAAAAGGGATGGGTTCTTTGGTGGTACTATCTATTACCTTAGCCGAAATTATTTTTTGAGAAAAAACAGTGTTTAGTGATAAAAAACATACAAAAATGGTAATGTAAACTTGCTTCATATATTATGGATTTTAATCGAAAATAGACTAAAAACTAAAATCAAATAGTTCCTTTAAGCTTTTATTATGCCATATTTATAATTATTTAACATATAAATTTGACAGCTAAATATAGTTATAAGATTTGCCTCTTTCCATTGGTTTGTGAAGAACCTCCCAATTTCATAAAAAAATTTACCCTTTAGAAAGTTATTCCGTAACTTCGTAACCGCAAAATTTTTCAGATAAACAAAAAATCTACGATATGAGTAAATACGATGTAATCGTTTTGGGTAGTGGTCCTGGTGGCTATGTTACTGCCATTCGCGCATCGCAACTCGGTTTTAAAACTGCTGTTGTTGAAAAAGAAAACCTTGGAGGTGTATGTTTAAACTGGGGATGTATCCCTACAAAAGCCCTTTTAAAATCGGCTCAAGTTTTTGAATATTTAAAACATGCTGACGATTACGGTATCAAGGTAAAAGATGTTGATAAAGATTTTGACGCCGTAGTAAAAAGGAGTCGGAATGTTGCTGATGGAATGAGCAAAGGAGTTCAATTCTTGATGAAGAAAAATAAAATTGATGTTCTTGAAGGTTTCGGAAAATTAAAATCTGGAAAGAAAATCGATGTAAAAGATAAAGATGGTAAAACTACCGAATATAGTGCAGACCATATTATTATTGCTACTGGCGCACGTTCTAGAGAATTACCAAGTCTTCCACAAGACGGGAAAAAAGTAATTGGCTACCGTGAAGCTATGACCTTACCTAAACAACCAAAGAAAATGATTGTGGTTGGTAGTGGAGCTATCGGAATTGAGTTTGCTTACTTTTACAACTCTATGGGAACCGAAGTTACTGTAGTAGAATACTTACCAAACATTGTTCCTGTTGAAGATGAAGACGTTTCTAAACAATTAGAACGTAGCTTTAAAAAAGCTGGAGTAAAAATTAAAACTTCTGCTGAAGTTACTAAAGTAGATACTTCTGGAAGTGGCGTAAAAGCTACAATTAAAACTAGCAAAGGAGAAGAAGTAATAGAAGCCGACATAGTATTATCTGCTGTAGGTATTAAAACAAATATCGAAAACATTGGATTAGAGGATGTAGGTATTGCTACCGACCGTGATAAAATCTTGGTTAACGATTATTACCAAACAAATATCCCAGGATATTATGCTATTGGTGATGTTACTCCTGGACAAGCATTGGCACACGTTGCTTCTGCTGAAGGAATTCTTTGTGTAGAAAAAATTGCTGGAATGCATGTAGAAGCTTTAGACTATGGAAATATTCCTGGTTGTACCTATGCTACCCCAGAAATTGCTTCTGTAGGATTAACTGAAAAACAAGCTAAGGAAAAAGGCTACGAACTTAAGATTGGTAAATTCCCTTTCTCAGCTAGTGGAAAAGCAAAAGCTTCTGGAACACCAGATGGTTTTGTAAAAGTTATTTTTGATGCAAAATATGGAGAATGGCTGGGCTGCCATATGATTGGAGCTGGAGTTACAGATATGATTGCTGAAGCGGTTGTTGCTAGAAAACTAGAAACTACTGGGCATGAAGTATTAAAAGCTGTTCACCCTCATCCAACTATGAGTGAGGCAGTAATGGAAGCAGTTGCCGATGCCTATGATGAAGTGATTCATTTATAATAAGAATATATTTTTTATTAAATCGCCATTTGAAAGTTTTCAAGTGGCGATTTTTTATTTCCTCTAAAGAGAAAATTAATCCCCTTCTACTACGCTTCTAGACATTAAAAGAAGTAACTCAATTTATGCCAATTTATACATTGAAGAATTGAACTACCCTTTCCCTAAAATCAAAACACATCAACGAAAACGTTGTAGCGTAAAATCGCAATTATAGAATAAATGTTAAATTATTTATGTAATACGTTGACTAGTAATTGCTAGGATTTTTCTTTATAAAAATGAGATTAAAATCTTTTTAATTAAGGATTTAATCTACATATATTTGCAACCAATTATTAAAATATAATGAATATGAAGAAATTATTTTTTTTGACTGTAGCTATGTTAGGTTTTATAACAACTACTTATGCACAAAAAATTAATTATGGTATTAAAGCTGGTACAAACTTTTCAAATATTAGTGGAGATACAGAAGTAGACAATTATAGAGTAGGTTTGTATGGAGGTCTTTTTGTTGAAGTTGGACTTACCGATAGAATCTCTATCCAACCAGAAGTTTTATATTCTTCTCAAGGAGCACATGAAACTTTTAAAACATTTGATGCTTCTGGAGTCTCTTCAGAAGAATATACATTAAGACTAGAGTACTTAAACGTTCCTGTTATGTTTAAATATAAAATTTACAATGGTTTAAATGTTCAAGTAGGTCCACAAGTTGGTTTTTTATTAAATGTAGATCAAAAAACTGAAGTTGGAAGTTATGGATATACGCTTTATGACGAAACAGAAAACATCAACGAATACATTACTGATGTAAACTTTGGAGTGAACTTTGGACTTGGTTATGAGTTTAACAACGGACTTTTCTTTGATGGACGTTACAATTTAGGTGCTATAAATATTGCGCAAGAAGATAATCTTTCTAAAGGAACAGAATTAAAAAATCATACTTTTCAAGTGGGAGTTGGTTACAAATTTTAATAAATCTATAAAACTTTTTTCAGCTTAATTAACACATTTTATTTATAGATTTTATTTATGCCTCGTAAGGATTCATCTTTACGGGGCATTTTGTTTATACGCTCTCATACATATAAATCGCAATACCAAAAAGAAGTATCCCATTTCAATTTGTCATCAGTTTGGAAACATTGATCTTCTTCATCTTCTGTAGATTGGTAGCTCCTTAAAACCTTTTCTCCAATTTTAAAATCTACTGGAGTTTTAAAAATAGGACCATCAAAAACAAACGTATGGAATTCGCCATTTTCACCACAAGGATCTACTCCCCTTGGCAAATCTTCCAGAAACTGTTTATCTATAATCCTCCCCACAAAAGATTCATCAAGTAGTTTTGCATTTACACAAACTGTAATGGCTTTAAAACCTAAACTAATAAATTCTTCAAGAAGGTTCTTAGTATTTTCTTTCCATAGAGGAAATTCAGCTTGAATTCCAACTTCGTTTAATTTTTGCTCACGGTATTGTTTTAAATCTTCTAAAAAAATATCTCCAAAAACTGTGTGCGTAAATCCCTCAGATTTTAATTCATTCATGGCAGTTTTCATAGTTTCATCATAAGTAGCCATGGATACATTACCAGAAAGTGAAATTATTTTTAACGGAATTTCAATACTTTTTGCTTGCTTAAGCAGAAGCTCACTCCTAAGTCCGTGCATGGAAACTCGCTCCATATCAGAATTTACAGTAGTAACCAAAGCTGCAATATCAAATAATGGGTTTTGAAGGGTTTTATATAACGCTAAAGCACTGTCTTTTCCAGTACTCCAATTAAAATATGTTTTATATGACATTGAATTATGATTCGTATAGAAAGTTACGATTTAAAAAAGATAAACAATTAAGAAAACTAGTCCTATTTTACATTCAAAAAACTATGTATTGCTAAGTCATAACTTTGCATTCCAAACCCAAGTATAACCCCTTTAGCATTTGGAGATATGTACGATTGATGGCGAAACTCCTCTCTTCCAAAAGTATTGGAGATATGAACTTCTACAACAGGCGTAGTTATTCCTTTAATAGCATCTCCTATCCCGATGGAAGTATGCGTATATGCCCCAGCATTAAGAATTACTCCATCATAATCAAAGCCAACTTCATGCAATTTATTAATTAATTCGCCTTCTACGTTTGATTGATAATACTCAATAGTAATATTTTTAAATTTTTGCTGAAGTAAATTTAAATAGTCTTCAAAAGTTTGCGATCCATAAATTTCAGGTTCACGTTTACCAAGAAGATTTAAATTAGGTCCGTTGATGATGATAAGTTTCATACAAATATATTGACGTTAAATAGTTTATTTTCAGTTTTTTATAAAATTAAGTAAAGAATCACTACCGCTCATAAACCTTCCTTTATTCATTTCCTTTTGAGAGGGCAATTATTTTGTCCATAATAAATCTCTCAATGAGGGTTTGATTTATTAGTCTTTTCAGTAAAAGTAAAAAAATAATCATAAAAAAACGGGAGCAAATACTCTCGCATTTTAAACATACATTCTTTATACATTCATTAGAAAAAATACCCTACAGAAAACATCATGGCAACATTTCTAAGCTTACTATCTGGAACAATACTTGTAAGCTTACGTATATTCTATTATCAAACGTATACCCAATCCCAGAATTCAGTCCTAATTTTTTTATTTTGAATTATTCAATATGAATTATTTATTATTAATTTCACAGTATGAAATGGAGTCATTCACTTGTAGATTATCAAAATTATTTAAGGATAGAAAGAGGGCTCTCCAAAAATTCTGTAGAGAACTATTGTTTAGATATTAAAAAATTAATTCGCTATTTAGAGCTTCACCAAATTGAAGTTTCTCCTATTAAAATTTCTTCACAAACACTACAAGATTTTATTTATCAAACGGCTAAGACAATAAATCCACGTTCTCAAGCACGACTCATATCTGGATTAAAAAGCTTTTTTAATTATTTAATTTTTGAAGATTACAGACCAGACAACCCAATGGAACTGATAGAATCTCCAAAAACTGGTCGTAAACTTCCAGACACGTTAGCAATTGAAGAAATAGATCAAATTATTGCTACCTTGGATTTAAGCACTCCAGAAGGCGAACGAAATCGGACCATGCTTGAAACACTTTATAGTTGCGGACTTCGAGTTTCTGAACTTGTAAATCTCAAAATTTCTGATTTGTTTTTTGAAGAAGGTTTTATAAAAGTAAGCGGAAAAGGAGATAAGCAACGTTTTGTACCTGTAGCTCCTTCAACCATTAAATACATTACTATTTACATTTCTGAAATTAGGCCTCATGTAAATGTTCAAAAAAATTATGAAGATTTTGTTTTCCTCAATAGAAGAGGCAAAAATCTTACACGAGCTATGGTATTTACTGTCATTAAAAAGGCTACTGATAAAGCAGGAATTAAAAAAAATATTAGTCCGCATACCTTCCGGCATTCTTTTGCCACCCATCTCTTACAAGGTGGTGCCGATTTACGTGCTATTCAACAAATGCTAGGTCATGAAAGTATAACAACTACAGAAGTATATATGCATTTGGACAGGAATGACCTTGCTAAGACTATTAAAAAACACCATCCGAGAAACGATTTTTAACTTTTTGTTATTGTAAATTCTGTAATATTATTGAGAACTTTATGTGTTGTTTGAAACAAATGGAGTTTATCTCAACGCAAAGCCCTTTGATAAACTTAGGTACGCATAGAAAATTTAAGCTTTAATAAGGGATTAGAAGTAGTTAGTATATAAAAAACTAAAAAATAAGCCATGAAATTTTACACATTAAAAAATGACCTTAATCTTCCTGCTATCGGACTTGGAACATGGAAGTCGGAACCTGGAAAAGTAGGCAATGCTGTTATAGAAGCTATTAAAGCTGGTTATCGCCATATAGATTGTGCTGCAGTTTATGGAAATGAAGCAGAAGTTGGGGAGGCACTTAAAACTGCATTTGCCCAAGGCTTGGTTGAAAGAGAAGATCTATGGATTACCTCTAAACTATGGAATAATGCACATGAAAGTGATAAAGTCCTTCCTGCATTACAAAAAACCTTGGCCGATTTACAGTTAAAGTATCTCGACTTATACCTTATACATTGGCCAGTTGCTTTTAAAGCTGATGTTGGTTTTGCTAGCAAAGCAGATGAGTTTTTAAGCCCTGAAGAAGCTCCTATAATAAATACTTGGAAAAAGATGGAAGAAGCCTACAACAAAGGGCTTGTAAAAAGTATTGGAGTTTCAAATTTCAGCTTAAAAAAATTAAAAGATCTTTTAGTAGATGCTACTCATCCCCCAGAAGTAAACCAAGTAGAATTACACCCTTTATTACAACAAAAAGAGCTTTTAGAGTTTTGTGATACTAATTCCATTATCTTAACTGGTTATTCTCCGTTAGGCTCTGGAGACCAATCTCAAGACATGAAAAAGGAAGACGAACCTAGTTTGTTGGAAAATAAAGTTATTACAGAAATAGCTAAAAAACATAATTGCTCTCCTGCACAAGTATTATTAGCATGGCATCTTAGTTGTGGAACAGCTGTGATTCCTAAATCGACTAACCCAAAAAGAATAAAAGAAAATTTAGAAAGCTATGATGTTTCTTTAACCGATGAAGACCTTTTAAAAATTAAATCTTTAGATAAAGGTTACCGTTATGTAGATGCTAAATTTTTTGAAGTTCCTGGCGGTCCTTATAAAAATATCTATGATGAATAAACTTCGACAAGCTCAGTTTGAGAGACTTCTTCGACAAGCTCAGTTTGACAAGCTCAGTTTGACAAGCTTTGTTTGACAGGCTTCTTTGTCAAGCTCCTTTGACAAGTTAAGTTTGACAAATTTTACAGGCTTAATTTGACAGACTCCTTTGTCAAGACTAATTTTATAAGCTTAGTTTTGACAGCTACAAATTATTTTTTTTAGACAGCCACTTATAATTTATGACATTTCTATATCCTTAGGTTTATTGTCTAGCTCACGCAACAATGCTGCACGTTGTTTTTTGTAAGGTCTAATAATTAAACGAGCTTCTCTATCAAAACGGATGTAATTATACACCCAATTTGTAAAAACTACTACTCTATTTCTAAAACCTATCAGAAAAAATAAATGAACAAACATCCAAACAAACCAAGCAAACATTCCTTGGAACTTATATTTTGGCATGTCTACCACTGCTTTATTCCTACCAACAGTTGCCATGGTTCCTTTATCTTTGTAGGTAAAAGGCTTCATAGATTTATTTGCTTCTATAAAATTTACTAGATTCTCTCCTAGATGTTTTCCTTGCTGAATTGCTACTTGTGCTACCATAGGATGTCCATGCGGGTAGGCTTCAGAAGTCATACATGCCACATCTCCAATAGCAAAAATAGTATCGTACCCTTCCACTTTATTAAAATTATTTACTTTAAACCGATTGCTAAATGTTATACAATCTTTAGCATCTATTCCTTTAACAGTTTCCCCTTTAACACCAGCTGCCCATATAAGGGTTGCGGTATTAAAATTTAAATCGGTATTTGTTGTTACAAGGTCTCCATCATATCCAGTAACGCGTGTATTTTTCCAAATATTAACTCCTAATTCTTCTAAATAATCTTCAGCTTTTTTAGAAGCTTGACTACTCATTCCTTTTAGAATCATATCGCCAGATTGAACAATATTAATCTGCGCCCTTCTCGTGTCGAGGTCTGGATAATCTTTTGGCAGAATTCCTCTTTTTATTTCGGCTAAAGCCCCTGCTAGTTCAACTCCTGTAGGACCAGCGCCCACTATAACAAAATTCATCAAAGCATCTTGTCGGTCTATGCTATCTGTAAGTAAAGCCTCCTCAAAATTTTCAAGAATTAAACTTCTTAGATTTAATGCTTCAGGAACTGTTTTCATAATCATACTATTGGCTTCAATCTCTTTATTTCCGAAGAAATTTGTAGAAGAACCCGTTGCCAATACCAAATAATTATATTTAAGCGGACCAATATCGGTATGGATTGTATTTTCTACTGCGTCTACAGTTTCAACATTTGCCAATCGGAAATAAAAATTAGGGTATTTAGAAAGAATCTTCCGAATTGGATACGCTATAGAATCTGGCTCTAAACCGCCAGTAGAGACTTGATATAATAAAGGTTGAAACGTATGGTAATTATGTTTGTCTAGAAGTACTACCTGCATTTCCTGCTTTGCTAGTTTTTTTGCTAAAGCAACACCTCCAAAACCTCCGCCAATAATAACTACTCTTGGGTAGCTAGTTTGTGGTATATTCATATACAATTGTTTATAAAACGCAATCAAACTTTCTTCTTATTTCCTACAAAATGCATGAAATTATCTTACATTTCAGTTGAAAATCAAAAAGCTTGAATGAGTTGATTCTCAAATTTAAAGTTATTCTTTGAGAAAAATGAATCTGTTAGTGCTTTTTAAAAGCGAATATTAATCTTTCTAAGATAAACTTGTAACAAACTAGTATCTTTAGCTACTAATAATACACTAACTAATCCCTTTGTGACGAAAGAGCTTGAACATAAATTTATTATTGAACTTGAGGAAAATCAGAATATCGTACATAAAATATGTAAGATTTATACTGATAATACTGATGCTCACAACGATTTATTTCAGGAGATAACCATACAGTTATGGAAGGCATATCCAAAATTTAGAGGCGATGCTAAGTTTAGCACATGGATGTACAGAATTGCACTTAACACCGCTATTACGCTTTACCGAAAATCAAAACGGCAAATCCGAACACAAGATTTTGACTCGGTATTATATAAAGTAAAAGCCACAACTTATGATGATACAGAAGAACAACAGCTTAAATTAATGTACGACGCTATTAAGCAATTAAACGACATTGAAAAAGCATTAGTGTTTTTGTATTTAGAAGATAAAAATTACAAAGAAATATCGGACACCATAGGTATTTCTGAAGTCAATGCAAGAGTGAAGATGAATAGAGTTAAAACAAAACTTAAAAATATTTTAAACCCCTAATGGACGAATTAGAATTTTTAAAAAAAGACTGGCAGAAAAAGGAAAAAGAGCTTCCTAAGCTTTCCTATGAAACTATATATGCCATGATGTTGAAGAAATCTTCATCATCTATAAAATGGATTTTCTATATCAGTTTAATAGAGCTAGGCTTCGGTATTCTAGTTGGTATATTTTATCATCCTTCTTTTGAAAAAGGAATTCCTTTGCCTTCAATAGTAGACTATGTTACATATAGCTCTATGCTCGTTACCTTATATTTTATCTTTCGTTTTTATAAAAATTACAAAAGAGTTTCTACAACTTCTACGGTTAAAGGCTTATTAGAAAGTATTATAAAAGCCCGTAGAACTGTTCGTCAATATATCATTTTTAACCTAAGCTTTGCAGGAGTTTTAATGATAGCTTGTATTATTTATATTTATGTAATGCAGCAAGGAGGATGGAATTCTTTTGTTGCCAATGCGGATATAAAAGATTACTTAATAATTTTTGGAGTTTCCATTATTAGCACCGTAATTATTATTGGATTTTTCTTAGGAATCTACTATTTACTTTATGGAATTTTAATGAGAAGGTTAAAAAGAAACTATAACGAACTCAAAAAAATGGAAGTTTAATTCTGAAATAAGCAAAGACAATCTAATCTGATAATTATTATACTTTAGAAGTAAAAATGTGGCTATCTAAAAAGTATTTTTCAGTTATCAAACCAAGCTTATCGAAGTTTCAAACAACTAACACACAAAACCATCCTTCAGCAAAAGCTAGCATAAGTACTCTGGTTAGCTAAGGAAAGTTATAAAACCCAAAAAAACCTACAAAATTGTAAGGTTTTAAAGCATGTTTTAATTCTGTAAAGCTTCTACATAAATAATCTTCTATCTCGGGGCGAGCATAGGAAATATTCAAAACAAACAAATTTAACTCATTTCGACACAGAGTCCTTTGGTAAACCAAGGACAGACTTTGGGAAATTAGCCCCTCATGAAGATTAAAATACTAAATACCCGCTACTGAGTAAATTACAACAAAAACAAGTGTAAGTAGGATAAACCATACTCAATATGTAAAAAAATAAATCTTTCTAGATAACTTGTTACTTTTTCAGGTTGTATTTAACATCAGAATAATACAAACTAATTATTTTTTATATTAAATTTGAGGTTGATACAAGTCCCCGAATGAATTACCGACTATTTATAACATTATTTTGTTTATTAATTTGCTCTGTCAGTTTTTGTCAGAAGCAAAATATAGATAGTCTATATAAAATAGTTGCGCAACAAAAAAAACTTCCTTTAGCGAAAAAAAAAGATACTTCCTACATAAATCTTCTTAACAGATATGTACTTAGCAACTATTATATTAGCAATGATACTATAAAACATTATGCAGAAGAAAGCTTAAAATTATCTGAGGCTATTGATTATAAAAGTGGAGAAATTGAATCTTTAATAAATTTAGGATTTTATGAAAGTGAAATCGGAAATTA
>Ga0114902_1000076_pt1 | contig 77750 bp, 78 predicted proteins | sample MalvireepMed_s12_FD_87291 | JGI IMG/M metagenome (GOLD analysis project Ga0114902, IMG submission 87291) | Marine viral communities from the Global Malaspina Expedition - Malaspina viral metaG DeepMed_s12 | ecosystem: Environmental > Aquatic > Marine > Oceanic | place: Mediterranean Sea... | reverse complement strand
TCGCCTCAAAGTTATTTAGTGCAAACCTACTAATTCCACAACGGGTGCTATGCTTAAAAACCACAACACAGATAGACTTAGACTCTTCTTTAATTTTCTCAAACTGAGAAACATCATTTAAAGAATTCCAATCCAAGGAACTCTCTTTATTTTCTTCACTTCCACCGAAGATTGACTTCAAAAAATTCATAACTTTATATATAAAATTCAGTACCCCCCTAATCTTTATAAATGACTAAACGTCAGTATAAATCTTTATTTATACTGTCAAAAAGTCATAAAACAGAAACGGAATACTAATTGCTAAACAAATATCGATAATAAACTTTGAAATATAATGAACTTAAACAATTTTACAATAAAATCACAAGAGGCTATCCAACAAGCACAACAAATTGCTCAGGGATATGGCCATCAACAAATTGAAAACGAGCACATTTTCAAAGCCTTATTTGAGGTTGATGAGAATGTACTTCCCTTCATTTTAAAAAAGCTAAATGTAAATATTACCTTACTTAAACAGGTTTTAGACAGTACGCTAAATAGTTTTGCTAAAGTTGAAGGCGGAGAATTAATGCTTTCTAGAGATGCAGGAAGCATGTTAAACGAAGCGAGTATTATAGCTAAGAAAATGAACGATGAGTTTGTTTCTATTGAGCATTTAATAGTAGCTATATTTAAATCTAAAAGCAAAATAGCACAGATTTTAAAAGACCAAGGTGTTACTGAAAAAGGATTAAAAGCCGCTATTGAAGAATTGAGAAAAGGAGATAGAGTAACTTCTGCAAGTGCCGAGGATACATATAATTCTTTAAATAAATTTGCAAAAAACCTCAACCAACTTGCCAACGATGGTAAATTGGATCCTGTTATTGGAAGAGACGAGGAAATTCGTCGTGTTTTACAAATTCTTTCACGTAGAACAAAAAATAACCCGATGCTAGTTGGAGAACCTGGAGTTGGTAAAACAGCTATTGCTGAAGGTTTAGCACACAGAATTATTCAAGGCGATGTTCCTGAAAACTTAAAAGACAAGCAAATTTTTTCCTTAGATATGGGAGCGCTTATTGCAGGAGCAAAATACAAGGGGGAGTTTGAAGAACGCTTAAAAGCTGTTATTAAAGAAGTAACTACCTCCGATGGAGATATTGTGCTCTTTATTGATGAAATCCACACTTTAGTAGGCGCTGGTGGCGGACAAGGAGCTATGGATGCGGCAAACATTTTAAAGCCAGCATTAGCAAGAGGAGAGCTCCGAGCTATTGGAGCAACAACATTGGACGAATATCAAAAGTACTTTGAAAAAGACAAAGCCTTGGAGCGTAGATTCCAAAAAGTTATTGTAGACGAGCCAGATACCGAAAGTGCTATTTCTATTTTACGAGGCATTAAGGAAAAGTATGAAACGCATCATAAAGTTAGAATAAAAGACGAAGCTATTATTGCGGCTGTAGAACTTTCTCAACGCTACATTACCAATCGTTTTTTACCAGATAAGGCAATTGACTTAATGGATGAAGCTGCTTCTAAAATTAGGATGGAAATAAATTCAAAACCTGAAGAGCTTGATGTTTTGGATAGAAAAATAATGCAATTAGAAATTGAAATTGCAGCAATTAAGAGAGAAAACGATGAAACTAAATTAAAGTCGCTTAATTCGGATATTGCAAATCTTAAGGAAGAGCGACATGATATTTATGCGAAATGGAAAGGCGAAAAAGATATTGTAGACGCCATTCAGACAACAAAAGAAAACATCGAACAGTTTAAAATAGAAGCTGAGCGTGCCGAACGTGATGGCGATTATGGTAAAGTTGCTGAAATTAGATATGGAAAAATTAAAGAAGCACAAGAGAAACTAGAAACGCTTCAAAAACAATTAGAAGAGCAACAAGCTGGAGGAAGTAATTTAATAAAAGAAGAAGTTACTAATGACGATATTGCTGAAGTAGTTGCAAAATGGACTGGCATTCCTGTTACTAAAATGCTCCAAAGCGAGCGTGAAAAGCTTCTTAATCTTGAAGACGAATTACACCGAAGAGTGGTAGGACAAGAAGAAGCTATAGAATCTGTATCGGATGCTATCAGAAGAAGTCGCGCTGGCTTGCAAGATGCCAACCGCCCAATTGGTTCTTTTCTTTTTCTAGGAACTACTGGGGTTGGTAAAACAGAGCTAGCAAAAGCATTAGCTGATTATCTTTTTGATGATGAAAGCGCTATGACTCGTATTGATATGAGCGAATACCAAGAGCGTCATTCTGTGAGTAGATTAGTTGGAGCGCCTCCAGGATATGTTGGTTACGATGAAGGTGGACAACTTACTGAAGCTGTAAGACGCAGACCCTATTCTGTAGTATTACTAGATGAGATTGAAAAAGCACATCCAGATACCTTTAATATCTTATTACAAGTGTTAGATGAAGGAAGGTTAACAGACAATAAAGGACGTCTTGCGGATTTTAAAAACACTATTATTATAATGACTAGTAATATTGGAAACCATATTATTCAAGAAAAATTTGAAGCTACCGAAGATATAGACAGCGCAACACAAGCTGCTAAAGTTGAAGTACTAGGTTTATTAAAACAAAGTGTAAGACCAGAATTTATAAATCGTATTGACGACATTGTTATGTTTACGCCACTTACAGAAGCAAACATAAAAGATATTGTTAAGTTACAACTTAAAGGAATTACAAAAATGGTAGCTAAACAAAACATCACTATAGATGCAACTGAACAAGCTATAACACATTTAGCAAAAATAGGCTACGATCCACAATATGGAGCTAGACCCGTTAAAAGAGTACTCCAGAAGGAGGTTTTAAACAAACTTTCTAAAGAGATTCTTAGTGGAAAAGTCAATGCCGATAGTATTATTTTGATTGATGAATTTGACGGCGAATTAGTTTTTAGGAATCAATCAGATTTAATAGAAAATTAACAGATAAAAATGTAAGTCTAAAACACTATAACCGACTGAATGTATGTTAGTTGATGTATTATAATATTTAAAGCTAAGTTAAATAGTTCGCAAGAATTATTTAGTTTTAAGTTGGTTGGTTAGTTAAGGCACCCATGATTAAAAATCATGGGTGTTTTTTTTAAAATATCTTTTCTTAACTCATTAACTTTCTACTTTAAAAACTTTTCAACTTTCAACTTTTTATCTTCTGACTCCCAACTGCGGACTTCTTCAATTTCCCTTAGTGAGTAAAACTATAATATAGCCAATAAAACAAAAGATACCTTTCAGTATTATTTTATATATTTGAGTATATCTATAAACTCATGACAACCAAAGCTGAAAAAACGAGTCAATTTATTATAAAAACAGTAGCTCCTATTTTTAACAAGAAAGGCTATACTGCCACAAGTTTAAATGATATTACAAAAGCTACAGGTCTTACAAAAGGAGCTATCTATGGAAACTTTGAGAACAAAGAAACATTAGCACTCCATGCATTTGATTATAATACCGATATGATTCTCTCTAAAATCGAAGCTTATATGGATAAAGGGGAAACTCCTTTAGAACGACTTATATATTTTGTGAGGTTTTATAAAAACTATATTGATTTTACCAACAATTTTGGAGGTTGCCCTATTATAAATACGGGAGTTGACGCAAAAAATATGCATCCTGAACTTTCAGAAAAGGTTCAGGAAACTATCAAAAAAATAGAAGGATATATTAGTACCGAAATTGAAGATGGTAAAAGAATTGGCGAAATTAGAAAAACTATTATTGGAGATGTTTATGGGAAACGCTTTTTCAGTTTAATCCAAGGCGCCGTTTTTATGAGTCAGACTACAGATGATAAATCATACACAACAGATTGCATGAATGTAATATTAGACACCATCAATCAGCGATTTAAGTAGGTAATAGGCTATAGGCTGTAGGCTGAAGGCAAAAAAACTTTTCTAAAAACATCATAACAACATAACTCGATAACTTTTTTACTTTCAACTAAAAGTGGCAAAGGTGTAAATGTGGAAATGAAAAAAGTCGAAAGGCTCTAGGCTCTAGGCTCTAGGCTCTAGGCGAAAAAAACTTTTCTAAAAACATCACAACAACATAACTCGATAACTTTTTTACTTTTTTTTACTTTCAACTAAAAGTGGCAAAGATGTAAATGTGGAAATGAAAAAAGTCCGAAGTCGAAAGGCTCTAGGCTCTAGGCTCTAGGCTCTAGGCTCTAGGCTCTAGGCTCTAGGCGAAAAAAAACTTTTCTGAAACATCATAACAACATAACTCGATAACTTTTTTACTTTCAACTAAAAACTGCCTCTGCTTACTGAACACTTCCTTTTTTATTGAAAGATTAGGTTGTAACAAAGTTCTAGACAAAAACTGCTTACTTACCTTGGGACTCCCGACTTTGGACTCCTGACTTTTCTACTTTCAGCAATAAAACTACTCCAATTAAAAATATCAATCCTAAAAGGACAATAGAAGTTCTCATACTTCCAGTTATCTGCGCCATAAATCCGTATAAAAACATCCCGATAACAATTCCTATTTTTTCAGCTACATCATAAAAACTAAAGAAAGAAGCTGTGTCTTTTGTTTCTGGTAAAAATTTAGAATAGGTGGAACGAGATAAAGCCTGAATTCCTCCCATTACCAAACCAACAAAAGCAGCAGTTACATAAAATTGCTCTGGAGTAATTACAAAATAAGCGTAGCAACATATAATTACCCATATAATATTAATAGCTATTAATGTTTTTATATTTCCAATTTTTTCAGAAATTCGAGAGGTTAGTAATGCTCCAGCTACAGCAACTAATTGTATTAAAAGAATACTTATAATTAAACCTGTTGTACGCTGACTATCGCTTTCCCACGCCAATTCTTCTTCTGCAAAATAGGAAGCTACTAGCATTACTGTTTGTACCGCCATGCTATATACAAAAAATGCCACTAAATATCTTTTTAATCGGAGGTTATCTCCTAACCTATTCCATACTTTTTTGAGCTCACGAAAGCCATTCAGCAAGACTTTTTTACTAATTTTTCCAGTATTATCATTTCCTTTAGGTAAATAATAAAATGAATACTGACTGAATAAAGCCCACCAAATCCCAACTAATATAAATGATATTTTTGTAGGCTCCCCAGCCCCTTCAAATCCAAACCATTCATATTTCATAATCATGGCTAAATTAAGCAATAACAAAAATACACTACCAATATATCCTAATGAATATCCTTTGGCACTTATTCTATCTTGTTGTTCTGGGAATGCCACATCTGGCAAATAAGAATTATAAAAAACTAAACTCCCCCAAAAACCTATCAACCCAAAAAAATATATAGTTAAGCTTAAATAAATTGCATCAAGGCTAAACCAATACAATCCTATACTTGAAATGGAACCTAAATAGCAGAAAAATTTTAAAAAAACTTTTTTATTACCTACATAATCTGCAATTCCAGACAATAGCGGAGTTAAAAAGGAAACCACCAAAAAGGCAAAAGAAGTGACATACGTTATTAAAGGACCACGAGCAATTTCTCCACCAAAAATTTCAATTTTTTCAATTCCAGCTTCTCTAAAAAGCGCCCCATAAAAGAGCGGAAAAATGGCAGAAGCTATAGTTAAACTATATACTGAATTTGCCCAATCATAAAATGCCCATGCATTTAATAATTTTTTACTTCCTTTTTGTAATGATTTCATTTGTTAATATGTATAGTTTTTCAATAGTCAGATGTAATGCCCTTTAGAATCATATCGGTTGGTTTCCAAATTTGTTAATGGGCATTTCATAGATGGTTTATGAACTAGTTGGTTTAGTAATAGATTAAATAAAAAAGCAAGACATAAAATTGATGTCTTGCTTTCAAATATACTTAATTAATAAACTTGCTACATTAAAAAAAGATTACTTAAACGAAGTAACACCAAATTTAGCCGCTTCTTGCTTCGCTGCAGGCGCTAATTGTTTAAGATTTTGAATTCTACTTTGATTTGATGGGTGCGTGCTCATAATCTCTGATGGCTGCTCCCCTCCTTGAGCACTCATTCGCTCCCAAAGTTTAGCAGCTTCATCTGGATTATAACCAGCAATTGCCATTAAACGCAATCCAATAGCATCGGCTTCTGTTTCGTGACTTCTACTAAAAGGTAGCATAACTCCTACTTGAGACCCAACACCATATGCTTGATTAAATAAATCTATTGTTTGTGCACTGCTACCTCCCATTCCAAGCGCTAAATTTCCTGCAAGCGCTCCATATTGTTGTAATGTAGATGCACTCATACGCTGCGCTCCATGGTTTACTAAGGCGTGTGCCACCTCATGCCCCATTACAACTGCAATACCAGTATCTGTTTGAGTAATCGGAAGAATTCCTGTATAAAAAACTATTTTCCCTCCAGGCATACACCAAGCGTTTACAGTTTCGTCTTGCACTAAATTGTATTCCCAACGGTAATCTTTTAAATAGCCCTCATACCCATTAGCATTAAACCAACGCTCCGCAGCATTTGCAATGCGCTGCCCTACTCGTTTTATAGCTTCGGCATCTGCAGTTCCCGTTACTACTTTATTTTGCTGTAAAAATTGGTCGTATTCCGCAAAAGCTGTCGGGAAAATTTGATCATTTGACTGAAAATTCAAAGTGCTTTTTCCTGTAAAAGGATTTGTTGAACAAGATATTATCAACAAAATAAATACTCCTATTGAAACATATTTTTTCATATTATAATCTATTATTTTTAAAATCAGTTATTATACCTACAAATTGATGTGTATATACAATACGAAAATAATTAAAATATTACAATCCTATTATATGTAGTTCTGTAAATTCTTTTTTAATCGTCATATTAGTATCACCATTTAGAATAATTTCATGGATTGGAATCTCTACATTATCTAGCTGAATAGATTGTACTTTAAATGGCAATCCTATTAAATTTACTTTAAAAGTTTCATAAGATGTTTCATATTTACCTTCTTTAAATTGCTGAATAATAAGTTCATTTTCTTTTCCTGTAAGTCTAAATGTTCTTAGGCTGTATCTTCCTTTCTTATAATCATAACCATCTCCTGCATCTTCAAAAACTTGAGATTCTTCTTTTCCATTTTTATAATACACCTCTAATGTAAGTTCCGTAATTTCTTTTTCGCCTACATATTGCTGAATAGGATATTTTGGAATAATAGCTCCCTCTTTTATAAAAATAGGAATCTTATCGATATCGGCTTCTACCCAACATTCTTTTCCTCCTTTGGTAATTTCTCCTCCCCAGTAATTATACCAATTTCCTCTTGGAATATACATCCGTCTCCCTTTGGAGTTTGGTTCTAAAATAGGGCAAACTAGGATATGGTTTCCGAAGATAAATTCATCATTTCTATAATGCGTATGTAAATCGTCTTGATCATAATACATTAAGGATTTCAACATTGGAATTCCATTTTCTGTATATTCATAAAACATGGTATACAGATATGGAAGTAATTGATATCTAATTTCTATAAACTTTCTAGTAATATTGGTTACTTCCTCATCAAACGACCAAGGTTCTTGATGCCCATGATCTCCGCTAGAATGCACTCTACAAAATGGATGAAACACCCCTAATTGAATCCATCTAGCAAAAAGTTCTCCAGAAGGTTGCTCTGCAAACCCACCAATATCGCTTCCAGTAAAAGACATTCCGCTCATTGCCATTCTTTGCACTTGAACATTTGCTACCCAAAGATGCTCCCAAGTAGCTACATTATCTCCTGTCCATGAAGAAGTATAACGTTGCGCCCCAGAATATGCCGATCTAGTTATTACAAATGGACGTTTAGGAAATGAAAACCTTTTTACTCCTTCATAAGTAGCTCGTACCATTTGCATTCCATAGATATTATGCGCTTTTCTATGACTGCAATGGTGGCCATCGTAATTATGTCGAACATCATCTGGAAAAGTTTTTCCGGGCACTTCCATTACGGCTGGCTCATTCATATCATTCCACACCCCTTTTACTCCAATATCTGCAATTAATTCTTTAAAAAGCCCTGCCCACCATTCTCTTACTTTCGGATTTGTATAATCTGGAAAATTACATTCTCCAGGCCAAACTTTACCTTTCATAAAAGGACCATCTGCTCTTTTGCAGAAATAATCGTTTTCTACAGCTTCATTGTAAACCCAATATTTTTTATCAATTTTAATCCCTGGATCTATAATTACAACAGTTTTAAAACCATCTTCAGCAAGCTCCTCTACCATTCTTTTGGGCTCTGGAAAATACTCTTTATTCCATGTAAAACACCTAAAGCCATCCATATAATCGATGTCTAAATAAATGGCATCACATGGAATACTTAATTCTCTAAATTTGTTTGCTATTTCTTTTACTTTACTCTCTGGATAATAGCTCCATTTACATTGATGAAAACCTAAAACCCACAATGGCGGCAGTTCTGGTTTTCCTGTAAGATCTGTATATCCAACTACCACTTGAGAAATGGAAGGCCCATAGATAAAATAATAATTCATTTCTCCTCCATCTGCCCAAAAACTAGTTATATTTCTTCGTTCGTTACAAAAATCAAAATGAGTTTTAAAGGTATTATCAAAGAAGATTCCATAGGCGGTTTTATGATGCATGCCAATATAGAATGGAACACTTTTGTACAATGGATTTCTATCCTTGCCAAATGCATATTGGTCGGTTGCCCAATTATGAATACGTTTTCCCCGAAGATTTAATTGTGAGGGTTTATCTCCCATTCCATAAAAACTTTCAGACTCCTGTGAAAACTTACTCATTTTTACTATGTTCCCTCCATGTTCATAACTCTCTTCCCAATGGAAGCCAAGTTCATCTTCATTTAAAATATTACCATCTAAATCTAAAATTGCTAGTCTTAAGTCTGATTTAGAAACACGCACCTCTAATTTTGAAGTATACATACTAAAATGCCCATCTAGTTCTTTTATTTCAAGATGATTATACCCATAAGTAGCATCCTCGGAAATAGCATACGAAAAATCGGGCTCAAAATCTTGTTCTACGGCATATCTAAACCGTAATACACTATCTCTTAAAAAAGAAATTTGTAATGCCACATTATTACGTGCATAAAAAGTTATTTTATCAACTTCCTTTTTATGAGATATAATTTGATTGGGAAATAAATTTCCTTTGTATTCTAATTCAGTATTAGTTATCATATCAAAATATGAGCTTTAACTTATAAATTATACTATTTTAAACACTATCACCGCTAGAGGCGACAATGTAATGGCCACAGAAAAATCTTTCCCGTTGTATGGAATTGCTTCTACAGAAATTTCCTCTTTATTTCTAACATCACTTCCATAATACTTTTTTTCATCACTATTAAAAACTTGCTTAAGCGTTCCATCTCTTGGAATACCAATTCGGTAATCCTCTCTAACTACTGGAATAAAATTACAAATCACCACCAAATCGTTTTCTATATAATGACCTTTTCTTACATATGATAAAACAGAATTATCTGCATCTCCATAATTTATCCATTCAAAACCTTCGTTACTAAATTGTTTTTCATGAAGAGCTGGTTCTTCCTTATAAAGTCTATTTAAATCTGCTATAAAAGTTTTTATTCCTTTATGACCTTCATATTGCAACAAATGCCAATCTAAACTTGTTTGAAAATTCCACTCATCAGATTGCGCAAATTCATTTCCCATAAACATTAAATTCGCTCCCGGATGCGTAAACATATATCCATATAGCAACCTAAGGTTTGCAAATCGCTGCCATTCATCGCCAGGCATTCTACCAAAAATAGAGCTTTTCCCGTGTACTACTTCATCATGACTTAAAGGAAGCATAAAGTTTTCTGAAAAAGCATAGGTCATACTAAAAGTAAGATCGTTTTGATGATGCTTTCTATGAACAGGCCCTTTTTTAAAATACTCTAAAGTATCGTGCATCCATCCCATCATCCATTTCATTCCAAAGCCTAAACCACCAAGATATACAGGTTTTGAAACCATTGAAAATGAAGTCGACTCTTCGGCTATGGTCTGTATCCCTTCAAAATTAGCATATACAGCTTCGTTCATTTCTTTAATAAATGAAATTGCTTCCAAATTCTCTCTCCCTCCATATATATTAGGATCCCATTCTCCCTCTTCTCGAGAATAATCTAAATACAACATCGAAGCAACAGCGTCTACCCTAAGTCCGTCAATATGGTATTTATCTAACCAAAAAATAGCATTACTAATTAAGAAAGCACGGACTTCATTTCTACCATAATTAAAAATAAGACTCTTCCAATCTGGATGATATCCTTTTTTTCTATCGGGATGTTCATATAAATGTGATCCATCAAAAAATCCTAATCCATGCGCATCATCTGGAAAATGAGAAGGCACCCAATCTAAAATAACTCCAATTCCTGCTTGATGCAATTTATCTATTAACACCATTAATTCTTCTGGCTCCCCAAAACGAGATGTTGGTGCATAGTAGCCTGTAATTTGATATCCCCAAGAAGGATCATACGGAAACTCCATAACAGGCATAAACTCTACGTGTGTAAAGTGCATTTCTTTAACATAAGAAACAAGTTCTTCTGCCAATTCTAAATAATTAAGAGACCTCCCTGCGTCTTCCAATTTCCTTCTCCAAGACCCCATATGAACTTCATATACCGAAAAAGGTTTATCTAAACTATTAATTTCTTTTCGAATTTCCATCCACTTGGTATCCTTCCATTTATAAGAAGCATCCCAAACAATAGAAGCTGTATTTGGAGATTTCTCACTATAAAAAGCAAATGGATCGGCTTTTTCAGTTTGAATATCTTGATTATTGGATACTATTTTATACTTATACCTTGTACCATGGGTAATGTTTGGTATAAATCCTTCCCAAATCCCCGATTCATCCCAGCGAACAAAAAGCGGATGTTCCTCTTTTTGCCAATAATTAAAATCGCCAATTACAGAAACCGATTTTGCCGTTGGTGCCCATACTGCAAAATAACAGCCCTTTACACCGTCCTTTTCAATAATATGCGCTCCCAACTTTTCATAAAGCCTATAATGATTTCCTGCTTTAAATAAATCGATATCAAAATCTGTGAACAAACTATGTGGAATAACATTCATCATATTTTCCCATAGTTATTAAAAATACAATTTGAATCATTAAAATAAGCTTTTCTCATCTGATAGGATTTAGAATTATTATGCTTCTTAAATGTATAAAAAAAGGATTTAAAATTAATACATTGCAACTTCTAATTCATATTAAATAATGGCTTCTAAGAAAGAAAACTATCAACAATCGGTAAAAATCCCTAAACCAATTACTTTTTCTGCTAAGACATTACAGTTTATTTCTCCTAAGTTGGCTAGTAAATATGTTGCCAAACTTTTTGCAACTCCAATAAAACATCCCACTCCAAAAAGAGAGCATAAAATGGAGCATGAAGCAAAGAAAGAGCGACTTTTAATTCCATCCATAAAAAAAGAAGTAGTTATTTATGAGTATGGAGAAAGTAAAAAGAAAATTCTACTTGTACATGGATGGAGCGGTAGAGGCACACAACTTTCAAAAATAGCCGATGCTTTGCTAAAAATAGGATACAGTACTATAAGTTTTGATGGCCCTGCACATGGGCGCTCTACTGGAAAGACTACCAATATGCTTGAATTTATTGATACCGTTTTTGAAGTAAATAAAAAATATGGTCCATTTGAAGCTGCAATAGGGCATTCTTTAGGGAGTATGACTCTTGTAAACGCTGCTAGTAGAGGCTTTAAAACCAATGCTATGGTTTTAATAGGAAGTGGCGATAAGATAGATGATATAATTTACGATTTTACAAATAAGCTAGGTTTAAAGGAAAAAATTGGAGACTCTATAAAAATTGGGTTTGATAAAATTGCCATGGAAGATGTTAATAATTATTCTGCAAGTATTGCTGCGGAAGATGTTAAAATTCCTGCTTTATTATTTCATGATAAAAATGATTTAGACTCGCCTCTTTCTTCTTCTGAAAATATTCATAAAAAATTAAAAAATTCAGAATTAATAATAACCGAAGGACTCGGACACCGAAAAATACTAGGTGATGATAAAGTTATTTTAAAGCTTATAGATTTTATAAAAGAATATTCATGAAATATAGTAAAGTTAGAGGAAAGATAAAAGACCGCTCCACTACAAGAAAAAAGATTAAGGCTAAACATTAACTATCAAAAAATAAGTAATTTATAAAAATATTGTTATTAAAGCCCATTTTCTGTTTATCCTCTTTAAGAGCAAGAGACTATTTTGAAAACTTCTTGAAAGCTTGATATAACTAAAGCTTAATAAATTCTATCTACTTTTATAGGGCAACAATGTAAAAAAGTAGTAATTTTAAATTTAAAAACTAACAGTAAAAAATATTGGCATAGCATTTGCGTTATTTTAAAAAAACAAAACTATTATGAAAAAAATAATCACACTTTTATTTGTAGCAACATTTGTATTTACTTCTTGCGAAGGACCGGAAGGACCTCCGGGACCTCCAGGATATGATGGAGCTGTTGCGGAATTTTTTGAAACTACAGTAAATTTTAATAGTGCAAACGAATTTTCCCAACTAATTCCTATTCCTGATAATATAGAAATTTCAGATTTTGATGTTCTTCAGGTATATTTATTATGGGGACAAGATAATAATGGAAATGATATTTGGAGAGCACTCCCTCAAACGAGACAATTAGATCAAGGAGATTTAATATATAATTTTGATTATACGATTGCTAATGTAAATTTATTTCTTAGGGCAGACTTCGATTTAAACACATTACTACCTGGAGATACTCAGAATCAGGTTTTTAGAATTGCTATTATTCCATCTTATCAAGCAAAAAATATGGATTTAAGTAATATGGATCAAGTTATGAAAGCTGCCAATATTAAATCCATTCAAAAATTAAACTAAAGTATTTTTAAATACATATATTATTTTAAATAGCCCGATGATAATTTAATCGGGCTATTTTTTATCTCTAATTTTTTCATTCTCAATTATTACATCCATAAAATTATAGAGCGCCTGCATTTCTTCCTTACTTGAATATTTACCAATGCTTCCTATAAAATATAAAGCAACCCAAATAAGTACTAGCACTCCCATAATTAATAATTGCACTTTATAAGGATTGTCTATACTCCAATTACTATATGCCCATACCCCAATTGCTAAAAATAGAGTCCCAACCATAAAATGTAAAAACATAAACATGCTCCAAACTGTAGGATTAGGTCCAAATAATCCATAAAGCAAACAGGAATCCTTTTCTGGTTGCTCATTAATTTCTAGATGTAATTGTGGAGACCAAAAATGTTGTTTGGCTTTTGGGTATTTAATAAACACATGGTCGTCTATACGAGTAACTACAAAATCTATGTTGTCTTTATTAGAATTCTCAAAATCTTTTAAAATTATTTCATTATGAACTGGTAAATTCTTTTTAAACCGAGGTCGTAATACTACCGTATTTGTTGTGGACATAATAATGCAAGGAATTAAAAACTAATCCGACTAAAATTTCGTAATTAACTTAAAAATATACATTCTTTCTTATGAAAAATATAATCTTATCATTTTTTTGTATACTACTCTTTAGTTGTAATACCAAAGCACAAAATAATCAAAAAGAAACTACAGACTCCAAAAAATCTAAATTTCCCATTTCCAAAACGGATGCTGAGTGGAAAAGTGAGTTATCTGAAAGTGAATATTATGTGTTAAGAAAAGCTGGTACAGAACGCCCATTTTCTAGTGATCTTTTAGAAATTAAAGAAGCAGGGACTTATGTTTGTGCTGCCTGTGCTACCCCCTTATTTAGAAGTGAACATAAATTTAAATCGGGAACAGGATGGCCGAGTTTTGATAGAGCTATAGAAGGAAATGTTGGATATGGTGTTGATAATAAAATTGGAGTTCCTAGAGATGAAGAGCATTGTGCAAAATGCGGCGGGCATTTAGGTCATGTTTTTGATGATGGTCCAAGTAACACAACTGGAAAAAGACATTGTGTAAATGGAATCGCTTTAAATTTTATCCCAGATGAGAATTAAGCATATTAATTCAAAATCAAGACTGGTTTAGCGGAAACTGATAATAGTCACAGTCATGTCGACCAACGGGAGGCATCTCATCACTCGAAAAACTTATGAGTTAAATAACCGAGATGTGATTTCTCCTTTCAGTCGAAATGACTAAATTATTTGATTGAAAACTTTGTTTTTGAATTAATATGATACTCTTAGTATTAAATAATAGTTTTGTTTTATATACTGAAACGCTTCAATATAAATCTAAAAAGCTTTGAGAAAAAGAATCCCAAAATTATTCCAATAGACATCCCCGTAATTACATCTAAAGGATAATGTACCCCAATATAAATTCTACTATAAGCTACCGTTATTCCCCAAATAACTAAAAGAAATGGAAGCCATTTATAATTTTTAGAAAGCAGTATAGAAAAGAAAGTAACTACCGCTAAAGAATTTGATGCATGGGCTGAAAAATAGCCAAACTGTCCACCGCAATAGGATTTTACTAAGCGCATATATGGAATAATATTCTCTTCATGACACGGACGTAGTCGCTCAAAACCGTATTTAAAGGCATTTGCCAATTGGTCGGTTACCCCAATCATTAGTGCTACAATAACAAGTAGCACAAGTGTTTTTTTCCATTTTAAAGTACGAATACACAGTATTAGTAAAAAGACATATAACGGAATTGAAGCCCATTTATTTGTCATAAACATCCAAAAAGCATCGTATGATTGGCTTCCTAATCCGTTTAAATATAAAAATAACTGCTGATCGTAATCTATTAAAGTATCCATATATTAAGCTTCATCATATCTACTTACCTCCCGGTCGTAAAATTCATTTGCAGCTTGGATAAGGTTTTCTGCTTCTGTTGCAAGTTCTTTTTCATCTTCAGCAGAAAAATCTTCTAGCCATTCAACTTCATCATTTTCTAAATTAATAATGAATTGAGGATATTCTGTATGAATAATAAAAATTGCATTCGGATAATCTGTGTTATCGCCTAATATAAACTTTGGTAATTCCATTTTATTCTTCGTTGTTAGTTAATAGTTAAAGTTATTCTTAACTGTAATAACTTTTAATTTACTTTTGACACAATTAATTTTTTTGTCAGATAATTAAATCTAAAATACAAAAATATAGCGGCTATAGTAAGTCCAGAAAGTAATCCAATCCAGATTCCCATATTTCCTAAACTTGTTTTAAGTCCCAAAAAATAAGAGATAGGAAAACCAATAATCCAATAGGCTACAAATGTTATAAGTGTTGGAATTTTAACATCCTGCAAACCCCGTAAAGCTCCTAAAAATGTAACTTGAAGTCCGTCGGAAATTTGAAAAAATGCAGCAATTAGTAATAATTGCGACGCTACTAAGATTACCTCGGTGTTATCGGTTAAATTTATCATATCGTTTTGATCTAAATAAATAGTAGGTAACCAATGTCTAAATAAAATGAAGAAAAGTGCAAAAATTACTTCAATTAAAAAAGTCAAGAAAAATACAGATATTGCTATTCTTCGAAGCTCTTTAAAATTCTTTAATCCCTTCTGATTTCCAACTCTTACCATTGCAGCAACACTCAAGCCTACTCCAACCATATACGTCATACTCGAAAGATTGAGCGCTATTTGGTTTGCTGCTTGCGGATTTTTACCTAAAACTCCACTTAGCCATACCGCAGAAGTAAAAATGGCAACTTCAAAAAACATTTGCAAAGCCGATGGAAGTCCTAAGTTTATGATTTTCTTAATCATTTTCTGCTCTATAACCTTCCATTTAAAATTAGTTACATATTGCTTTATTCTACTATTCTTTTTAAAAAGCCACCACAAGAAAATAACCATCATGAATCTTGATACCAAAGTACCAATTGCAGCTCCTATAATTCCAAGCTCTGGAAATCCAAACTTTCCGAAGATAAAAAGGTAATTTAAAACAATATTTACCACATTGGCTACAATGGTTGCATACATTGGATATTTTGTTTCCGACAAACCATCTGAAAATTGTTTCAATGCCTGAAACATAATAAGTGGCACTAATGAAAAAGCCACTAAATCTAAGTAAGGAAGCGCTATTTCAACCACCTCTCTCGGCTGTTCCATTAAGTACATCAAGGGTTTTGCAAATAATAATACTACAAATAAAGCCAATCCAATAATGGTACTTAAAAAGAGTCCGTGTTTTAAAGAAGATCTTCCACTTTCTATATCTCCAGCCCCATCGGCTTCGGCCACTAAAGGAGTAATTGCTGTAGAAAAACCTATTCCTAAAGACATTGCTATAAAAATAAAACTATTCCCTAAGGATACTGCCGCCAATTCTGCGGTTCCTAATTGCCCAACCATTACATTATCTGCAAAAGCCACAAAAGTATGTCCTAACATACCTAAAATAACGGGAAAAGATAATTTTAAATTATATGCAAATTCTTTAGTGTACTGTTCTAAAACCATGAAGTATTTTTGAAAGCGCAAAGATACATTTTACCCTTTTGTTCTCCTAGCCTAAACTTTGGTTTTTGAATGAAGGTCAATCCTGCTCTAAATATTTTAGGACGCTATAAGCGAAGATAAAGTTTTAAGAAGAAAATTATTAAACTGCAAACTCCACACCTCCATTACCTATTGCTTTTTAGCCTCTTCCCAAAAAACATCCATTTCTGCTAAAGTCATATCTCCTAAAGATTTCCCCATGTTTTTAGCTTTAGATTCTAGGTATTGAAAGCGACTAATAAATTTTTTATTGGTTCTTTCTAGCGCATCTTCAGGGTTTATTTTTAAAAAACGAGCATAATTAATCATAGAAAAAAGTACATCTCCAAATTCTGCTTCCATTTTATCTTGGTCGCGTTTATTAACTTCCTCCTGAAATTCTCCTAACTCTTCCTGTAGTTTTTCAAATACCTGCTGTGGTTCTTCCCAATCAAAGCCTACGCCAGCTACTTTATCTTGAATTCTACTAGCTTTAACCAACGCGGGAAGACTTTTAGGAACTCCTTCCAAAACACTTTTTTTCCCTTCTTTAAGCTTTAGTTTTTCCCAATTCTGCTTAACTTCTTCTTCATTAGAAACGTCTACATCTCCATAAATATGTGGATGACGATGAATTAACTTTTCCGAAATTCCATTTGCAACATCCGCAATATCAAAATCGTTGGTTTCACTCCCTATTTTAGAATAAAAAACTATATGAAGTAATAAATCTCCCAACTCTTTTTTCACTTCCTCTAAATTATTATCTAAAATAGCATCTCCAAGTTCATAAGTTTCTTCTATGGTTAAATGTCGGAGTGTTTGTAGGGTTTGCTTTTTATCCCACGGACATTTTTCTCGGAGCTCGTCCATAATAGTTAGGAGTCTATCTATTGCTTCTAATTGTGAAGTTCTACTATTCATAAAAGAATTTTAAATGTAGTGAATAGCATCTAATTAATGAGTTAATGCTATTTTTTTATAATTTTTATAGTGCAAATAACGCTTTTTTGCATCAGAAAAAACAGGAAACTCCTCCCCTTTTTTCTTATTCTCAAGAGCTATTTTATAGGTTACTTTCCACAAAAAAAGCAACTCCTTCCATGCATCAATAAGTTTATAATTAGGATCGTAAATATGTGTTGGCTCCGCTCCTACGCCATTTACTTCAAGAATTTTGAAGTTTTTACCCTGTTTTAAATCTTCAATAGATTTTGTTTTAATGTCAAATCTTCCGTAGTAAAAACCTTCCATTTTTGTATTTAACTCATCAAATGTTTTGAGAAGCGATTCATCTAAAATAGCATTTGCATTAATAAATTTGGTCCCCCTATTATGGTTTCCTATTACTTCTAGAACAATTTCTTCTCCATCTGGAAATATTACATCCCACTGTTTAGAGAACTTTTCTTTTAACTTTTTATAATGAAGAAAAGCACGAGGTTTCTCTTTAATAAGTTCCGATAGTGTATGAGTTCCATCTGATTTAATTGAAAGAAATTCTTTTAAAGTGATGGAAGGGATTACCCCTCTTTCTTCATTCGGATATCGATAATAAAAGATTCCTACCTCTACAGGATAATCAATATACTCTTGAACAAGATACGTAGCCTTTTCAAAATCAATTTTAGAGAGTTCCTCTTCATTTTCACAACGATGAACGGAAAGTCCTCTAAAACCTACATTAGGTTTTACAATGATAGGAAATAGAATTGAGTGTTTGTCTAACAACGTTTTTATAGCACTCAAAGAGCTGTTTTTACTTATTATAAACCCTTTTGGTTTTAAACTCTCAGGAACTAACTTTAGAGTAGTATGTTTTTCGTCACTTAAAATAAAGCCTTCAGTTATTGCAGGATTAACTTTCAAAAAAAAGAATAAACTTCTGGCACGAATTGACAAATAAAAATGCTGAATAAACACAGGTACATATAAAATCCACATGGGCCAATATTCCCATGAACTTAATTTTATATACCATTGTTTTAACTTCATCTTTTAGCTATAAAAGGAATTTTTGTATCCTTAACTATTAAAACGGTTACACAGCAAATTAAAATAATGCAGGCTAAAGAAAATAAAGTTCCGCCATCATTATTAAAATTAATTCCAACAACGGCAAGATGAGAAATAATAGCACCTATCATTAATCCAACACCAATTAATGCTCCAAGGTGTGACGTTTTTCTATAAATCAGAAGAATACCCGTAACCAACTCAATAAAGCCTAGTCCGATTCTACCAACTGGCTCTGCACCAAGCTCCGTAAAAAGTTTAATACTATCTGGATGCGCTGTAAATTTAAAGTACAAACTCTGTAGTAATAGTATGGCAGCAATTAAAGCAGCAACCCTTTCAATATAAAACTTTTTGTTTTTCATTATTTCACTTTTTTAGTAAAAATTAATTTTTCATTTTAAAAACTAACAAATATTTGTAACCTTATATTCATCCTTATCTACATTCTTTTTTTGATAATAAGTCATCTCAGTATTTTCTCCTTTTTTAAGTATTTGTGTAGTGCTTACAGTTTTAACTTCTAGAAAATTCAACACAAATTCAGTATCACTTTTAACTCCATGAAGCGTTAAAATAGCCTCCGAAGAAATAGTATTATTTTTCAAAAAAACATTAAATACAGCTATTTTTTTGTTATGTGTATCTTCATCATATAAAGTGGCAGACGACCATAGATGCGGGATTGTTTTACTTAGAAATTGAATATGTTTTTTATTGCCATCCCAAACTAAAACCTGCAAAAAATCATCAATTAAAATTAAGGTAAAGGGCTCTATATTTTCAAGATTAACGTCTTCTATAAAGGTTTGAAAATTAGTATATTTAAACGCATCAAAAACCATATATCCCCTACTTTTTGCATAGGGAAGTTTTCGTTTATGCTTTTCAAAACCTCCATTTAACAAACAAGCGGCTCTAGATATAGAATCTGTTGCAATCCAACTTCCTCCTTTTTCTTTATCAATTGGTGCTATTAAAGTAACTCCAGTATTAATATCAACACTTTTTGGCGGTAATGTTTCCCTCAATGGGTCTTCATCACGATTTGAAGTTAGGTAAAACCCGTCTTTTGTAGGAATATAACTTACTGTGCACATATATTTTTATTTCTGATGGTTGAAGAAGCTATTCCTACAGAATCATTTAAAGTAATTGAGCTGTCAATTGCATTAATTCCTATTCTTATAATAGCTAAATGATGAACAGTATGTTCTATATTATAGATTAACTCTCTATCTAAACTTGTTTTGACTTCTATTTGTATTGTTTCTTCTGTATGGCAGTAACAACCTTTTAAGCACAACTCTATATTCTCTTGATTCTTTTTTAAATATGTCAGAATCTCATTAATAACTTCAATGCAATACGTTGGCTGGGTTTCCAATTTTACATTACGCTTACGCATATCGTAATTAACAATTCCAGTTTCGATTCCATCAAGTAAACATTGATAAAATTCTAAAATATGCCTTACATGCATTCCTACGGAAGAATTATTTAAGATAATTAAAGGAGTAGAAAATTGTTCGGAAGAAAGAACTTTTATAATCTCTTTAAGCTGATTTAAAGTAGTGTTTGTGGTGTTTTGAATCATAAGTAAATCTATATCAAAATATAAGTAGCTTAAATAATAACTTCCTTACATTATAAATTTACTAAAAAAAGGAAGCCTGCTACAATGAGCAGGCTTCCTTTTTATTAACATTTTATAAAAAATATTCTATTTCTCTTCCTTTTCAGAAGTAACTTCTTCCTCTTTCGTTTCCGTATTCTCTTCTGCTTCAAAAGTAGTAATTCCCTTATCATGAAGTAAGTTATACCATTGTATTACTTTCTTAATATCACTAGGATATACTTTATCTTCATCATAATCTGGAAGTACTTCAAAAAAGTATTCTTCTAGTTTAATTTTAGAATCTTTATGACTAATGCTTGTTTTTCCTCCATTTTCCTTCTCCTTAATTTTATTTAAAACCTCTCGGAGCGGAACTTCTTCTGTAAGTGTATAAATGGCTATTTCAGAAAGTAGGCTAACATTATTTCTTAAACCTACGCTTATTTTTTTTCCATCTAATAAGGATTCAGCAACAAAACCAGATCTAGTTTGTGCTTTTAATTCATAAAGTCCAGGTTTTCCCGAAATGGCTAATATTTTATCTAAGCCCATAAATTTTATTTTTTTGAGATCGCAAATATCTATGCTTTGATTATATTTTCAAAACGTTTAACGTGCTTTTTTAGCATCTGGAAAACGCATTTTGTAATCTATTTTTATTTTCCCTTTGGAGATACTGGTAAGTTTTCCTTTTAAGAGTCTCTTTTTTAATGAGGACAACTTATCTGTAAACAAAACCCCTTCAATATGGTCGTATTCATGCTGAATTACACGAGCTGCTAATCCATCAAATTCTTCAATGTGTTTATTAAAATCGGCATCGTAATATTCAATTTTAATAATAGCATTTCTAGTAACATCTTCTCGAATATCTGGTATGCTTAAACAACCCTCATTAAAGGTCCATTCTTCACCTGTTTCTTCTATAATTGTAGGGTTAATAAATACCTTTTTAAAACCTGTTAATTGTTCCTTTTCTTTTTCCGAAAGCTCATCATCATCTGCAAAAGCGGTGGCATCTATAACAAAAAGACGTATTGGTAATCCTATTTGTGGCGCTGCTAAACCAACTCCATATGCATTGTACATAGTTTCAAACATATTCTCAATAAGAATATCCAGTTTTGGATAATCTTTAGGAATATCTTTTGCTACCTTCCTCAGAACGGGATCACCATATGCTACAATTGGTAATATCATAATAATTATTAAAATTAAGGTTGCAAAAATACAAAGTAATTCTAATAATGCTATGGAAAGTAGCAAAAGATACTTAAATAAGTAAGGAAATAAAGTAAATTCTTACTTTACAATTACCTTTTTTGTTGTTTGAAAATTTACTGATGATACATTCAATATGTACACGCCAGTTCCAATATCTGAAATACTAAAAGCAAAAGATTTACGTTCTGTTTCTATAACTTTTACCATTTTTCCAGTAATATCATAAAAAGTTAATCGTTTCTTCCCTGCCTCTACCATTGAGATATTCAACATATCTTTCTGATTAATAGGGTTGGGATACACTTTTAAAGAATCGTTTTGAACTGAATGATCAGGGTAAAAAGATAACATACTTTCCAAAGACCAAAGAGGGGCTTTTGGAGGAGTGAGAGGGTTCGTGGTTAATGATTTAGTGTGGGGCACAATCATTGTTTCATTGTTTACCGAAAACGGAAAAACAAATTGAATAAATAAGCATAAAAGTAGGGTAATTCTCATTTCATTCACTATATTTTTTAATAATTTATAAATAGCACTATACTATTTAACAAACTAGTTATCAAATACAAAGTTAAAAAAAATCCCATACAAAAATAGGGTGTTCCTACATATAAGTAACTTTTTTTCAATAAAACTGAAAATAATCAACTACCTCGAGGCAAGCCTACGAGGTATTCAAAGGAAAATATTTTAATCCATTTCGACGTAGTACACTTCGATATACTCAGAACAGGCTCTGGGAAATTAAACCCTCAATGAGGGATTCAAAGTATTAAGAAAGAAATAATTATTTGTTATATAAATAAGATTGTAAAATTACTGTAGCGCTTACTTCATCTAACAGCTCTTTACTACGGCGTTGTTTTTTCTTAACCCCGCTATCTATCATGCTTTGAAAAGCTATTTTCGAAGTAAATCGTTCATCAACACGTTCTATAGGGAGTTCCGGAAATGCAGCTTTTAGTTTTTCAATGTAGGTAAGAATTACTTGCTCTACGTCCGAAAAATCGTTATTTAAACGCTTTGGCTGTCCTACAACAATTAATTCTACATTTTCCTTAGCTATGTATTCTTTTAAAAAAGACAAAAGCGTTGTAGTAGCTACTGTAGTAAGCCCAGACGCTATAATTTGGAGCTCATCTGTAACTGCTATTCCTGTTCTTTTCTCTCCAAAATCTATTGCTAATATTCTTCCCATTTTATATACTTTTTCATTAATGTCCGAGTAAAACACAAGACCGCTTCGCTATAAGAAAAAAATAAGCCTTAACTACCACAAAATAAGCAGCTTAAAAAGACTACATTTCAAAAATTCTCTTTTTTATTCATTTTTACTAATAGCAAGGGGTCTATTTTTAAAACTCCAATCAACTACCTCGGGGCAAGTCCGCGAGGTATTCAAAGGAAACAAATTTAACTCATTTCGACGCAGAGTACTTCGGCAAACTCAGTACAAGCTCTGGGGAATTAAACCCTCTATGAGAGATTTAAACCTTGATGTAAGTGGAGTTCAATAAATTCCGTTAACTTTTATCGGACAACAATAATACTTTTTACAAAAGTAAACTTTTTAAAACGTTTATAAGAAATTAACCAACTTCTAAATTATTGTATTATTTTAAACAAAATGTTATAAAATGTTATAGTTGTAAAATAGTAGGTTAAATAAGTTGAACAGTTTTATATTTGTAAAAATTTTAATTTAGATGAACGAGATACGTACAATCATAGAGAATGCCTGGGAGAACAGGGAATTACTTAAAGACGAAAATACTGTAAATACTATTAGAGAAGTTGTTTCTTTATTAGATGAAGGTAAACTTCGGGTAGCTGAGCCTACAGAAAACGGCTGGCAAGTAAACGAATGGGTTAAAAAAGCAGTTGTTTTATACTTCCCAATCCAGAAAATGGAAACTTTAGAAGTTGGACCACTTGAATTTCATGACAAAATTCCATTAAAAAGAAATTATGCTGAAAAAGGAATCCGCGTTGTTCCTGCTGCGGTTGCCAGACATGGAGCTTATATTTCGGCAGGTACTATTTTAATGCCTAGTTATGTAAATATAGGTGCGTATGTTGATGAAGGAACTATGGTAGACACATGGGCTACTGTAGGAAGTTGCGCTCAAATAGGTAAGAATGTTCACCTTAGCGGGGGTGTTGGAATTGGAGGGGTTTTAGAGCCATTACAAGCTGCTCCCGTAATTATAGAAGACAATGCATTTATTGGTTCAAGATGTATTGTTGTTGAAGGAATTCGCGTTGAAAAAGAAGCTGTTTTAGGTGCTAATGTAGTACTAACAGGTTCTACCAAAATAATTGATGTTACCGGAGACGAACCTGTAGAAATCAAAGGATATGTGCCAGCCAGATCGGTGGTTATTCCTGGAAGTTATACCAAAAAATTTCCTGCAGGAGAATTTAATGTTCCTTGTGCTTTAATTATAGGGAAACGTAAGGAAAGTACTAATAAGAAAACATCTTTAAACGATGCACTTCGTGAATATGATGTTGCTGTATAATCCTAAAAAAAAATTATAGTTAATGCTTTCTTGGTATAACCTACCAAAGTATTAGAAGGAAAAACAAATAGTATTTCTATACAAGCATCAAAATACTCAAAACTCGATTATCGAGTAAAATCCGATGGACACTAGTGTCTTTCGGATTTTTTTATTTTGACGGAAGGCAATACCTTTACAAAAAATAGAAATTTGAGCACAAAAGCAAAGTTATCCGCAGTAATTATTACATATAATGAGGTGGATTATATTAAAGATTGTATTGAAAGTATTCTTTTTGCTGATGAAATTATTGTAGTCGATTCCTTTAGTACTGATGGTACTTGGGAATATCTTCAAAATCATCCTAAAATTACTGCCATACAACATCCTTTTGAGAATTTTACCAAGCAGAAATCCTATGCTTTAAGTTGTGCTCAATATAACTGGGTCTATTTTTTTGATGCTGATGAACGTGTAACTCCAAAACTCGAAAAGGAAATAATTCTCACCATAAATAATCCAACTGCTAAAGATGCTTATTGGAATTACAGAACCTTTATGTTTAAAAATAAGCGACTCTATTTTAGTGGTTGGCAAACCGATAAAGTCTACCGCTTATTTAAAAAGAATTCATGCGAATTTATAAATGAAAGGATTGTTCATGAGACCTTAAAAGTTAATGGAACTGAAGGGTTTCTAAAAGAAAAATTAATTCATTACTCTTATAAAAACTATGAAGACTATAAAGGTAAAATGCTCAAATACGGGCAATTAAAAGCCAAAGAGTCTTTTTTAAAAGGAAAAAAATGGAATGTCCTTCAGCAATATTTACGTCCTACTTGGAAATTTTTTAATCATTATATTATTAGACTTGGCATTCTAGATGGTGCTAAAGGAGTTACTATTTGTTATTTAAATGCATTAGGAGTTTATGAACGTTTTAGAGAACTTAAAAAATTGCAAAGCGAATAATATTTTATAAAAATTTCTCCCTATACCAATCTACTTGTTTTTCCAGTCCAACTTCAAAAGAAGTTTCTGGCTCATAACTTAATAATTTTCTGGCTTTATCAATTAGAGCCGTCGTACGTAATTGGTCGCCAGGTCGTGGCGGAGTAATTTTTATTTTTGCTTTAAGTCCTATAATTTTTTCTATCAATTCGATTCCCTGTTGTGTAGTATATTCCACATCCGAGCCTATATTAATTATTTCTCCATTAATTTTACGCTCCTTACCTATTACTGCCGCCATTCCTTTCACAATATCGCCTACATACGTAAAGCTCCGAGAATGCTTTTCGCTCCCCTCAAATAGTGGAAATTCGGTTTGATCGTATATCGATTTTATCAACTTTGTATACAACTTCTCTGGACGTTCTCTAGGTCCATAAACCGAATATAAGCGTAAAGAACAGGCATTTAATTTCCCTGCTCTTTGCTCTCCTAAAGCCAATTGTTCTGCTGCTAATTTGGTAGTTCCATAAAAAGAAACTGGCTTAGGTAAGGCTGTTTCTGGTAGCGTTGCCTCTTTTCCGTAAATAGAAGAAGTTGCTATGTTTACAAACAGTTTGAGATTAGGAGAAGTTTCTTTCACCCAATCTAATAAATTTTGTGTCGCGAAAATATTATTCTGAACATACTCCTCCAAACTTGTTGTAGCAGAAATACCAGGCTGTGCAGCAAAATGAAAAACATAGTCGAAGTCTGTAGGCAGCTTTTCTTTTAAATTGCTGATTATATCAGCTTCAATAAAAGTAACTCCAGCTTTCTCTACATCTGCTAAATTTAATTTCTTCAATGCTGGATTGTAATACGAAGAAAAATTATCGATTCCATATACTTGGTGTCCTTCATTTGCAAAAAATTCTGCTGTGTGAGAACCAATAAACCCAGCTGCTCCAGTTACTAATATTTTCATTCTTTCTTTTTATCTTCTTAGAATTACCATCGCAAAGGTAAAACTTTATTAAAAAGTTATATTCTTCAATGGCAACCAAATTATTTTTTTTCTATCCCAAAATCAGTCCAAATACAATTATGCATCCTAGTATTCTTTCTAATAGCGTCATTTTTAGCTATGCTTTCTTCATTTTTATAACCTCTAGAATGATCCAAATGAATACATGTAGTGCTATAACGTATTTGCTTAGATTTTATACCATTATTACTCATTCTTTCTCCAAGCTCACAATCTTGTCCCCCATATTGCATACGCTCGTCCATTCCATTCACAGCGGTGATGTCTTTTTTCCATCCAGAAGAATTATTTCCATTCCAAGTGGCTTTGGTAGGAGTTATAAAATTTAAAAAGCTGGCTTTAAAATTACTTTGTGTAAGTTTATTCAATTTAAAAGAACTGGGTACTCCATTTTTTTTTAACCACTTCATATCAAAACATCTTCCCGATATAATATCCTCTTTAGTTATAAGTTTTGATGTTGACATTGGTAGTTTAAAATATCCACCAGATAAAAAATAACCTTCTTCTTTTAAAGTATTATGAACTTCTAAAAAGTCTGGTCTTGGAATACAATCACCATCACTCATTACAATATAGGGTGTATTACAAGCTAGAATAGCTTTGTTTAGTATTTTAGACTTCTGAAATCCATTATCTTCTTGCCAAATATGGTTTATTGGATAAAATACTTCTACTTGCATTTTTTGGATGAGTACCTCTGTTTTCGGCCCCGAGCCATCGTCCGCAATAATCATTTCAAAATCTTTAAACTTTTGATTTTGATAACCCCACAATACTTTCTCGAGCCAAGTCTCAGAATTATAGGTACTAATAATTATGGAGATTGATTTGGTATTCATTTTGTTTAATTAAAATACTATGACAAAAAAACTTAAATTTGACCTTTATAGTAAAGCAAAAGTACATAATCTTTTATTTTACTTTATATATAAAATATAAATAACTTTATGTTTAATCACTTTATAATAACGCGTTTTAATCTTAGAAAAGATGATTGGAAAATCTCAAAAAATAACAGTCCTGTTCTTACCAAAAAATGGTTAGAAAACAGATTTGTCCTTTTTGAAAACTTCTGCATTCCTTCTGTAAAATCTCAAACCAATAAAAATTTTAAATGGTTAGTTTTTTTTGATAAAAACACTCCCAATAATTTCAAGAAAAAAATTGAAAGTTATAAATTTGATTTTGAGAATTTCACTCCTGTTTATGTAGATGGAATGTCTAAATTTCTACCTACCATCCAAAAAATTCTTAATGAAAATACGTCAGATTATATTATTACTTCTCGTATTGATAATGATGATAGTATAAGTAAAAATTATATTGAAGAAGTTCAGAAAACATTTAATAAGCAAACTTATACTGGGGTTGATTTCCTGGATGGTTACACACTTCAAATAAGCCCGAATATAAAATTAGGGAAAAGAAAACAAGCTTTTAATCCCTTTATTTCTCTAATCGAAAAAAATGAAAACCCTAAGAGTGTTTGGCATAAAACGCATTCAGGGTGGAAAAAAGAGAAACAAGTAATTAGAGTCCCAAACAAAAGGGTTTGGATGTCTATAATACATTTTGAAAATAAAGTCAATGAATTTGTAGGCTATGGAAAAGTAAACCTTCAAAGATTATTCGATGAATTTCATTTAGACAAAACCATACAAAATCAAATTTTAGAAAATATCATTGATGTTTCAGACTGGAAATTTCAAAGTAAAAAGAATGAAATTTCTTCCCAATGGAGAACATCATATAAAGATATAAAACGAAAGTTAAGCTTATACAAATAATGAATCAAGAAATCCAAAACACCCTTGAAATCCTTAATAAAGGTGGGCTTATACTCTACCCTACCGATACCGTTTGGGGGATTGGTTGCGATGCTACCAATGAAGAGGCTATCAAAAAAGTGTATGAATTAAAAAAAAGAGACGATAGTAAGGCATTAATTTCACTAGTTTCTGATATTAGAATGCTTCAAAAATATGTTTATGAAATCCCTGATGCTGCTTTTGATATTGTTGAATTAGCAGATAGACCCACCACTATTATATATGATAGACCAATTAATGTTGCTAAAAATCTAATTCCTGAAGACAACACACTTGCCATTCGTGTAGCATCAGATGAGTTTTGCCAGAAATTAATTAGGCAATTCAAGCGACCTATTATTTCTACTTCTGCCAACATAAGTGGTATGCCTACACCAAAAAGCTTTTCAGAAATAGCTAAGGAAATTTTAAAAGGTGTTGACTATGTGGTAAATTTGCACCGCGAAAAGACTAACAGTCGCCCTTCTTCTATTATAAAAATAGGAAATGATGCTACTGTTAAGATTATTCGGAAGTAATATAGTAGGCAGTATCAGTTCTAATCTGGTAATTCATAAATTGAAAAGCCACTAATACACAAATTTATAATGAGCACATTAATTTATAAAGATGAAAGTTATAGTATTGTAGGGGTGCTTTTTGAAATTTATAATCAGTTAGGAAGTGGTTTTTCTGAAATTGTATATAAAGATGCATTAGAGTATGAGTTTAAGTCTTTAAATATTCCTTTCGAAAGAGAAAAAGAGTTTAAAGTTTCATATAAAAATATTACTTTACCTCATAAATTCTATGCAGATTTTGTTGTTTTTGATAAAATTATCTTAGAAGTTAAATCATGTGATAATTTGCATGATAAACATTTTGCTCAATGTATAAATTACTTAAAAGTTTCAAAATTAAAATTAGCATTATTGGCTAATTTCCATAAAGATTTATTAGACCACAGGAGAATTATTTACTAATTATAAAATATTAGTGAATTTGTGGCAAAAAAAGAAATGAATGTCAAATAAAAAGATCATTACTGCGATTCAAAATCCAATTTTTGAAATTATCGAAAAAGCATCTGCTTCTTTAAACCTGAAAAGCTATGTTATTGGTGGTTTTGTACGCGATTTTCTACTAGAAAGAGGAATTCCAAAAGATATTGATGTTGTAGCGCTTGGTAGCGGAATTGATTTAGCAAAAGAAGTGGCTTCAAATATAGAAAAGAAGACTAAGATTTCTGTTTTTAAAAACTTCGGAACGGCCATGATTCGTTTTGAAGATTTAGAAGTAGAATTTGTAGGAGCTCGGAAGGAAAGCTACCACTTTGATAGTAGGAAACCAGTTGTTGAAAACGGTACTTTAGAAGACGACCAAAATAGAAGAGATTTCACAATTAATGCGCTGGCTATTTCTTTAAACAAAGAGAGCTATGGAGAACTTCTAGATCCCTTTAATGGGATTTCTGACCTTGAAAATAAAATTATTAGAACCCCATTGGATCCAGATATTACGTATTCTGATGATCCGTTAAGAATGATGCGTGCTATAAGATTTGCCTCACAGCTTGATTTCATTATTGAAAATAAATCGCTTCAAGCAATTAAAAAAAATAGAGAACGAATAAAAATTATCTCAAACGAGCGTATTGTAGATGAACTAAATAAAATATTACTTAGTGAAAAACCTTCTATTGGCTTTTCTCTATTATTCAAAACAGGATTATTACCTATTATTATGCCCGAATTAACAAACCTTCAAGGCATTGAAGAGAAGGAAGGACAAAAGCATAAAGATAATTTCTGGCATACGCTTGAGGTAGTAGATAATATTGCTAAAAACACAGATGACCTTTGGTTGCGATGGGCTGCTTTATTACACGATATCGGAAAAGCACCTACTAAGCGTTTTGATGAAAAAATTGGCTGGACCTTTCACGGACACGAATTTGTAGGCTCTAAAATGGTTTATAAACTATTTAAACGCCTGCATATGCCTCTAAATGATAAAATGAAACTGGTACAAAAGCTCGTTTTAATGAGTTCTCGACCAATTGTATTGGCTCAGGATATAGTAACCGATTCGGCTGTAAGACGATTAATTTTTGATGCTGGAAACCACGTAGAAGATTTAATGACTCTTTGTGAGGCTGATATTACTACTAAAAATCCTAAACGTTTTAAAAAATACAACAACAACTTTAAAATTGTTCGTCAGAAAATAGCTGAAGTTGAAGAAAGAGATCATGTACGAAATTTCCAACCTCCAGTTGATGGTGCAGAAATAATGGAAACTTTTAATATCAAACCTTCAAAAGAAATTGGAATTATAAAAGAGGCTATTAAAGAAGCAATTTTAGAAGGCGAAATTCCGAATGAACATGATGCTGCTTTCGAATTCATGTTAAAAAGAGGAAAAAAACTTGGATTAACACCTGTTGAGAAATAGCAAAGTGGCAAAGTAAATGTATTTAGTTTGTGTAGAAATAAAAACAAAAAACCTTTGAATATTTTTAATCTTTTGAGTCTCTGAACCTCTGAACCTCTGAACCTTTGAACCTCTGAACCTTTTGAAACCTTTGAACCTTTGAACCTTTGAACCTTTGAACCTTAAAAAGTGAAAAACAATTTTAGAAAAATAGCAAAAATCACACTTGTATTAGTGTATCTAGTAATTATAGCTGGAGCTGTGGTGCGTATGACAGGTAGTGGTATGGGGTGTCCAGATTGGCCAAAGTGTTTTGGGTATTACATTCCTCCTACTGAAATTTCTCAACTTGAATGGCAGCCTAAAAGAGAATTCAAAAAAGGACAAGTTATTATTATAGATAAAACGTTAAAAGTAGCTAAAGAAGACTTCACTACTGGAAACACCTATACAGAATCTCATTGGGAGACCTATACAAAACATGATTACGCTGTTTTCAATCCGTCGCATACTTGGGTGGAATATATAAACCGATTGTTTGGTGCCTTAGCTGGTTTTGCTACACTTATTTTAGCATTTGCATCGTTTTCATATCGGAAAAAAAATAAATGGATTCCTATTCTAGCATGGCTTACAGTTTTTGGAATGGGCTTCCAAGCTTGGCTTGGTGCTACAGTTGTATATTCAGTTTTAGCGCCAATTAGGATTACATTACATATGGTTATGGCTCTTGTAATTGTTGCTTTTATTCTTATTATTATCTATCAGACTAAAGAAAAAAATAAAACTCTTAAATCAAATAGTCTGTTTTCAAGTATCCTAGTAGCAGCTTTAATCCTTACACTCATACAAATAGTTTTAGGAACACAGGTTCGACAATTTATAGATGAACAAACTGATGTTTATGGAACAATGGCAAAGAATCAATGGTTAGCAAATCCTGAAATCGATTTTTACATCCACCGGTCTTTATCCGTATTAATCTTTTTAGTAAACGTATTTTTATTCCTCAGAAATAAAAAGTTAAACCTTGGATTTTCAAAAGTAAATTGGGTTTTAGCATTTATTATTATAGAAATATTAACAGGAATTGGGATGTTCTACTTCCATTTTCCTTTTGGTAGTCAGGCATTACATTTAGTCATTGCTTCTATTTTATTTGGGATTCAATTTTATTTACTTCTTGAGGCAAAAACAAATAAAAACCAAGTCCCTCAAAGCAAGAACATAAGCTAATTGAACGGTATAAAACAATATATTTTCAACAATAATTGTCTACGGAAATCATGAAGACTTAGTGGAATTCAACACAAAACTTTGTAACTTGCACCACGCTGAAAAAACTAGAATTAATGATTTATAAATTTAGAATTATACTCGACTTAGAGGAAGATGTTTTTCGAGATATTGAAGTTGAAGGAAATAGCACACTTGAAGATTTTCATAATGCAGTTTCTCAAGCTTTTGGTTTTGATGGAACTGAAATGGCGTCATTTTATGTAAGTGATGAAGAATGGAATCAAGGAGAAGAAATCGCCCTTTTTGATATGAGCGACTCTGGAAGTGAGGTAAGACTGATGTCTGAAACTATTATTGAGGATATTTTAAATGAAAACAACAGAAATCTAATATATGTGTACGACTTTTTTAGTATGTGGACATTTTTTGTTGAATTAGCCGAGATAGCCGAGAAAGAAGATGGAGCAATTTATCCTAATCTCCTATATGTACATGGGCAATTACCAGATGCGCCTCCAGTAAAAAAGTTCGAAGCAGAAGACTTATCAGAAGATGAGGACAATATGGACGACGATTACGACTTGGATAATTTAGATGATTTCAATTTTGACGAACATTGGAATTAGTCCTTTTAGAAGGGATTTAAAATAAAAAATACAAAAAGAATACATTAAAAATTTTCTTTTTTCTCAGACTTTTAATCTAACAATTTAACTTTTAACTTATTAAATGATCAATTTATATCTTACACAAATTGAAAGTCTTTCCATTCATAGAATTGGAAATAAAAGTAAAAATGAAGGTACTTTCTTTTCAGAAGAACCTTACCGCTTAAACGACGAAATTACTGGTTTATTAAAAGAATATTTTTTTAAGCCTTTTCGTGAAAAAGAAGAAAATTATTACCGTTTTGACCATGAGGTTGATTTAGAATACAATGAATTATACACTATGGCTACCGAGGTTTTTGAAGATCCAGCCAGTATTCATAAAGTATCAAAAAGTATAGCAACACATTTATACGATCAATCCAACCATCCGCATATAAAAAGCGGAGAAGTATATGTAACGTACCTCTCGGATGTTGTAATTGATAATGAAAAGATTGATGCTATTGGTGTTTTTAAATCAGAGTTAAAACATGATTTTCTAGAGTTTGAAGAAAAAGGAACTAACCTTGAAATATTAATCCGCCATGGTATTAATATTAACAAACTTGACAAAGGGTGTCTTATTATCAATAAAAATAAAGAAGAAGGCTTTAAAATTTTATCTGTAGACAGTAACCGTTACGATACTAAATATTGGCTAGAAAACTTTTTAAATGTTGATGCGCTTACAGATGAAACTTTTTTTACCAAAAAATATCTTAAGTTTTGTCAAGACTTTGCCAAAGATGTTGTTTTACCAGCAGAAGACAAAAAAGAAGAAGTAATGTTTATGAATCGTGCTGTGAATCATTTTGCAAAAAACGATGATTTTGAAGAAACTAGTTTCTTAAACGAAGTAATGGATAATCCAGATTTGATTCCTGAATTTAAAAATTACAAAACAGAAAAAGGTCCAAAATATAGTATTGAAGATGTATCTTCATTTCCTATTGCAAACAAAGCCGTTTCTGATGCTCGTAAAAAAATTAAGAATGTAATTAATTTAGACACTAACATTCAAATAAAAATGGACTTTATCAATCCAGAATCTGCTGAGAAATTTGTAGAAAAAGGATGGGACGAAGAAAAACAAATGTATTACTACCTTGTTTACTTCAATAAAGAACAGAAAAGTTAATATTACAATAGATTACTAAAAAAAACGTTCCTCAATGAGGAACGTTTTTTTTATATTCTTCTTTTTACTTGTATTAGCTATTGGCAAATTCCTTTAAACAAGCAACAACGTAATCTAATTCTTCCTTTGTATTGTATTTAGAAAATGAAAATCTTACAGAAGGTCTTTGAGAATCTTCTTCATTTAAAATTTCAGTAAGCACATGAGAACCTGCAGCGCTTCCACTTTGACAAGCGCTTCCTTTAGAGCATGCAATACCTTTAATATCTAGTTGAAATAAAAGTAAAGCTCCTTTATCGGCACTTAATGGCAAACATGCATTTACTAAAGTATAAGTACTTTTTTCATTATCTGCACAATTTCCATTATACTTAACACCAGGCATTGCATTAGAGAGTTCTTTCATAAAATACTCTTTTAGCTCGGTAACATAAGTACGTTCTTCATCTAAATGATCATAGGCCTGTATAAAAGCTTCCTCTAAACCAACAATATTATGAAAAGGCTCTGTTCCTGCTCTAAATCCTCGTTCCTGAGATCCTCCGTGAATTAATTGTTTTAAGGGTATATTTTTTCTGATAAATGCAAAACCTATTCCTTTGGGTCCATGAAATTTATGAGCCGCTGCCGTTAAAAAGTCGACTTTAGTTTTTTGCACATCCCACTCCCAATGCCCAATAGATTGGACACTATCTGAATGAAATAAAGCATTATACTCTTTACACTTATCTGCAAATACATCAATATCGATCATGTTTCCAATTTCGTTATTTACATGCATTAAACTCACTAATGTCTTTTCAGAATTTTCTTTAAGTAAAGTCTCTAAATCCTCTAAACTTGGCGTTCCACATTCGTTCAATTTTACATACGAAATTTTCACTCCATATTCCTCTTCAAGTTGTTCTACGGTATGTAAAACCGCATGGTGCTCTATTTTAGAGGTTATAATATGTTTTATTTCTAAATCTCGAACAGCACAACGTAAAATCATATTATCAGCTTCCGTACCTCCAGAAGTGAATATAATTTCAGACGGACTCGCATTAAGTCGTTTTGCTATTGTTTTACGTGCTTTTTCTATTTGAGTTTTAGCGGATCTACCAAAACTATGAGTAGAAGACGGATTTCCGTAGAATGTTGCCAATGCTTCCTGCATTTTCTCAATCACTTCCGCTCTCACCTGCGTTGTAGCAGCACTGTCTAAATACACTTTTTGCATGGCGCAAAAGTACTTTTAATTAAAATTATTCGCAATAAATTTCGTTATAACTTTGTATGTTTTACATTTGTTTAAGTTTTAAAATTTTAAGTATGAAAAGAGTCTTCTTTTTTGTTTTTATATCAATAATGCTAAGTAGTTGTGATGATGGGGATTTTATAATCGAACGTCTCGAATTTGACGACACAGAAATTAATAATCCTTGTAGCAATACTACATTATTTAAAATCTCTGAAAACGGAACTGAAGCCCTTATCGTAAAAATAACTTCCAGTACTGTTAATTTCAAAGAAGTAGACACTCTAGAATTCCCAATTAACAATACGTCAAACCAAGTTTTATACAGAATTTTTGATGCTGAAGTTAAAAGTTCATACTTCTGCCAAACTGTACCGCCAACAACACCTCTTGTTACAGAAGAATGGTATGCGCCTAGCGGAACTATAAGAATTGTTACTACCCTTGAAGATGATGATCAAGATGGTGTACCAACCGCTCAAGAAGGAGTAGTTTATAATGAAGATGGCACTGTAAATAAAGAAGCTTCTAGAGATAGTGATGGCGATGGTATCCCAGATTATATAGACCGAGATGATGATAATGATAACGTGTTTACAAAAGACGAAATAGATTTTGACGACTTAAATCAAGTAATATTTACAGATACTGATGGAGATGGTATTCCTAATTATTTAGATAACGATGATGATGATGATGGAATTCTTACAATTGATGAAGATTTAAATGGAGACGGAAATCCAGCAAACGATACTACTGAAATTGAAGGTCAGAAAGTTCCTAATTATCTTACCACAACTGCAGCTACTGCTACTACAGATGTATTTGGATTAAAGAAAAATGAATACCAATCTATTTACAGTAGTGAAATTATGATTATTGATGGTTTCAAATTACAAAATGGAGATGAAGAAATTAAATTTGATGTAGAAGAATATTTATACGGTATCATTGAAACTAAAGTTACCCAAACCGAAAAATAAACCACTCTACACATAAAGTATTATGGTTTGTAACAATCTGAAAAATCTGTTTGCCACGAATTTGTGGTTAGAATTTATAAGCTAGCTTACAAAATAATTATATTTTTTTAACCAATATTAGGCTTAATAAATTTATTTATTTTGATAAATATAAACTTCGGTGGCTCCTAAACCATAGGTTCTATAATCGGCATCGTAATAGGTTATATTGCTATAACGTCCAAATAAATATTCTAACTCTGTACGAAGTACACCTTCTCCTATACCGTGAATAAAAACTATTTTCTGAATTCTATTCTGAATAGCAAATTCCAACTTGTGCTTTGCAGTATCCACTTGAAGGTTTAGCATGTCAAAATTAGTCATTCCCCTTGTGGACTCGGTAAGTTTATGAATATGCAAATCAACTTCCATAGGAGGCATTACCCTTTCCACTTTAACCGATTTCTTAAACTTTTTCTCTCCTTTTTTCTTTTCTTTAACTGCTCGGTAGACGTCAATATTACTAACCTTCAATTCGTTGGAAGCACTAATTTTTACCAACTCATTTTCTTGAAATTCCATCGGGAAACCATCTTCTGTATCAATAAACACAGAGGTTCCTACTAGTTTAGTTACCTTTCCCTTAATAGCATCATCTAAAACCTCAACAGTATCTCCTACTTGAAATTTCATTTTAATTATCTTTTAAATGATCTTCTAAGCTTTTTTCATCTTCCTTTTTATCTTCTTTAGGATTGTCTTTCACCCATAGTTTAGTTGATTGATACAATCCAAACATTAATAGAATAAAGCCTAGTATTTTCAGGTATTTATCATATTCCGATTGATCGTTAAACATAAAAACTAATATGGCGCCAGCCACAATACATAATAGAGAAACTAACTTCATTTCATAATCATTTAATACATTAAGCTACAAAAATAATATATTGAAACAAGTTAGGTTTAATAAGTTTTTAATAAGTTTACAATAGTTTTTAGTATAACACACAATGACCTTTTTATTATTTACCAAAGCAGAAGACTTTATGCTGCCATGCCTGAATAAAAAACTTTTTGGGATGGAATGTTTAGGATGCGGTTTACAACGCTCTGTGGCATTATTGTTTCAAGGAGAGTTTGTAGCAGCTTTTAAAATGTACCCCGCTATATATCCTTTAATAATGTTTATTGGGTTTATAATTGCTTCTACTTTTACAAATATCAAGCTTATAGAAAGGTTAAAATATGGATTTGCAATTATTACTATTTCTACTATAATAATTAGCTATATTATAAAAATAATCAATTAACATTAATTAAATTTTATGGAAAAACAAAGACTAAATCCAACCTTACATTATGTTTTATCAATTTTAGGTTTTTTATGCTGCTGCTTTGCAGGATTAGGGTTTATCCCTGCAGGTATTGCTTTTTTTATGGCAAACAGTAAAATTAAGCAAGCACAATTAAATCCTGAAAATTACGACAATGTAAAAGCTATGCAAACAGCAAAAACTGTGGCTCTTGTTGTTCTTATAATAAACCTTCTATATTTAGCTGTTACTATCTATCGAATAGCTACTATAGGTTGGGATGAAATACAGTTACAACAACAAGAAATATTGGAACAATGGGGAATTGAGCAATAAAATCCTTATTTAATTCCTTATAGAGTATCTAATTCCCCAGAGCCTGTTCTGAGTATATCAAAGGCTCTGCGTTGAAATAAGTTAAAGATGCTTCGTGGACTTGCCCCCGAGGTAATTAATTAGAACTAAAAAATCCCCGCTATCGCGGGGATTTTTTTATACCTTGTTTACACACAACTTTATTTTTCGAACTCTTTCAAAGTTTTTGTAATAATAGAAATACAATCGTGTAATTGCTCTTCTGTCATTACCAAAGGTGGTGCAAAACGAATAATATTACCATGCGTTGGTTTTGCTAAAAGGCCATTTTCTTTTAAGGACATACAAATATCCCATGCGGTAGAACTATCTTCACTATCGTTAATTACAATAGCGTTTAATAATCCTTTTCCTCTAACTAACTTAACAATAGTGCTATTATCAATATATTTTTGAAGTTCACTTCTGAATAACGTTCCTAATGTCTCAGCATTTTTAGCTAGTCCTTCATCTTTCACTACTTCCAGAGCTTCCATAGCTACAACTGCAGCCACAGGATTTCCTCCAAATGTACTTCCGTGCTGACCCGGTTTTATAACACCCATTACGTCATCGTTTGCCAATACAGCACTCACAGGATATACGCCACCACTAATTGCTTTTCCTAGAATAAGCATGTCTGGTTTTACATTTTCATGATCTACCGCCAACAATTTCCCAGTTCTTGCAATTCCAGTCTGAATTTCATCAGCAATAAATAAAACCCCATGCTCTTTACAAAGTGCTTTTGCTTTTGTTAGATACCCTTCAGAAGGAACGTAAACTCCAGCTTCTCCTTGAATTGGTTCTACTAAAAAACCTGCGATGTTAGTATTTTCTTTTAAAGCTTTTTCTAACGCCTCTGTATTATCATAAGGAATTTTAATAAATCCTGGAGTATAAGGCCCAAAATTCTTACGTGCATCTTCATCATTTGAAAAAGATATAATTGTGGTTGTTCTCCCATGAAAATTATTTTCACAAACAATAATCTGAGCCTTCTCTTCCGCTATTCCTTTTTTCTCATATGCCCATTTTCTACATATTTTTATAGCAGTCTCTACAGCTTCCGCACCTGTATTCATAGGTAAAAGCTTATCAAAACCAAAATATGACGTTGCATACTTTTCAAAAACACCCAAAACATCATTATAAAAAGCACGAGAAGTAAGCGTAAGTGTTTTTGCTTGCTCCATCATAGCATTTATAATTCGTGGATGACAATGACCTTGATTTACGGCAGAGTAAGCCGATAGAAAGTCGTAATATTTTTTGTCCTCGGCATCCCACATAAATACCCCTTCTCCTCTGCTTAATACCACAGGAAGCGGATGATAATTGTGTGCGCCATACTTGTTCTCTAATGCAATTGCATCTTGCGAAGTTAATTTTTCCAAAACTGCCATTCTGAAATCGAAATTTAAAAATGTGAAACTATACAATTCCTTCTTACGGAGAGAAATCATCCATGCAGTGGCTGCAAATTACAAAATATTTAAAGGATTCTCAAAAGAGCGCCTCTATTTTACTAGATAATCGATAATCAACTACTTCGAGGCAAGCCTACGAGGTATTCAAAGGAAAAATATTTTAATCCATTTCGACGTAGAACCCTTCGGTAAACTCTGGACAGGCTTTGGGGAATAAAACCCTCAATGAGGGATTTAACTCCATTATAAAGGGCTTAATTTTCAAAATCCTTCTTCGAAATAGTGGAATAATCGAACGTTATTTTTTTAATCTAAATTGTACAGTTAGTAACTAAAATCTATTATCGCCATCTAAAATATCTCCAAGACCTCCAAGTATACTCCCTTCGCCTCTATCTTTCCCGCCTTGTCGGGGCGCTGCAGCAAACACACGACTAGCTAACCTGCTAAAAGGTAAGGATTGAATATACACAACTCCTGGACCTCTAAGACTTGCAAAAAATAAACCTTCTCCTCCAAAAACGGTATTTTTAATTCCTCCTATAAACTCGATATCATAATCTATATCTTTAGTAAAACCTACAATACAACCCGTATCTACTTTCAGAACTTCTCCAGCAGCCAATTCTCTTCTGGCTAGTGTTCCTCCAGCGTGTACAAATGCCATTCCATCTCCTTCTAGCTTTTGCATAATAAAACCTTCTCCTCCAAAGAATCCACGCCCTAGTTTTCGAGAGAATTCAATTCCCACAGAAACACCTTTCGCTGCACATAAAAAAGCATCTTTTTGACAAATAAACTTTCCTCTATATTTAGTTAAATCAATAGGAATTATTTTTCCAGGATAAGGAGAAGCAAAGCTTACTTTTCTTTTTCCTAAATCTGTATTTAAAAAAGCCGTCATAAACAAACTTTCCCCTGTTAACAATCGTTTTCCAGCAGAAAATAACTTTCCTAGAACGCCTCTATCTTGGTTAGAACCGTCTCCAAAAATAGTATCCATTTGGAGTCCGCTGTCCATCATCATAAAACTACCTGCCTCGGCAACTACTGCTTCTTGTGGATCTAGTTCTATTTCCACATATTGCATTTCTTCTCCGTAAATCTGATAATCTATTTCGTGTGCTGTCATAATAAATAAGTTTTTGGTTTATTAATAGGTAGTTCTAAAAGCAATTTTGTTACATCTTAAAAACTATAAATACACTCATAAAAGTTAACTTCTTCACTTTTTACTTTTACTTTTTAACTTTTTAACTCTTAACTCTAACCGTCCATTCAAAATCAAAAGTAGAAACAATATCTCCAGCCTCATCTTTTCCTACAGATTGCATCCAAAAAGTTTGCCCTTCTCCAGTAGCTAAGGTATTTTTTATTGCTTCATCTATTAAATGACCATCATTACATACAAAAGTTATTCTTCCTTTTGCTTTTTTTGAAAAATTAGCTTTGTTATTGGCTACTAGCATTGAAATTTTAGCTTGCTCTTCTTTAATCTTCCCAATTACAATTGCTCCAGTAGCTAATTCTGCTGCCATTCCTTGTACTGCCCAAAACATAGAATTAAAAGGATTCTGATTAATCCATCTGTGTTTTACTGTAGTTGTACATGAGGTATCGTTAATTGCTACTACCCTAACCCCGCAAAACCAAGCAGACGGTAGCTTTACCATTGAAAATTTATTTAATTGTGATGGTGTTAACTTCATTTAAATCTAATTTAGAGTTGTAATTTATTCATTAAAAATCAATTTCCACATAATTTAACATTCTTAAATTTTTGTTAAATATTAGTACTATGTTTTGCATAATACCTTTTTTTAGACATATATTTGTAATAGAAATTAGTAGGTTATATATTTCTTACTAAAATTCATCATCAATCAATCAATCAAAAAAAAACGAACATGGATACATCCATAAGCAAACATCAAAAGAACGTATCGGCAGTTATTCATCTGTCTACCTTCTCAAAGTATTTTATTCCTTTTGGAAATTTTATTATTCCCCTACTTATTTGGACTTCTAATAAAGACAAATGGGAGTTTATAGATGAGAATGGAAAAGAAGCTATAAACTTTCAAATAAGTATTTTGCTTTACAGTATTATATTAGGAATAGTAATGATCCCGATTGCATTATTTACTGCATGGGAGTTTATTGGCTTTACAAATATTTTAGAGCACAATAGTCATAATGTAGATTTTAATTTTGATCATATTTCTAGTTTCGGATGGAACGCTGGGCTCATAAGTATTATTGCAATGCTTGGAATAGGACTCTTACTTATGGATGTGTTTTGTACAATTATTGCAACCATAAGAGCTAATGACGGCTTAGTATATAATTACCCATTAACTATAAAATTTATAAAGTAAGTTTTTTTGTAGACAAGAGACAGGAGATAAGAGACAAGAAACAAGAGACAGGAGACAAGAAACAAGAGACAAGAAACAAGAGACAAGAAACAAGAAACAAGAGACAAGAAACAAGAGACAAGAGACAAGAAACAAGAGACAAGAAACAAGAAACAGGAGACAGGAGACAAGAGACAAGAGACAAGAGACAAGAGACAAGAGACAGGAGATAAGAGACAAGAGATAAGAGACAGAAGACAGGAGACAAGAGACAAGAGACAAGAGACAAGAGACAAGAGACAAGAGACAAGAGACAAGAGACAAGAGACAAGAGATAAGAGATAAGAGACAAGAAACAAGAGACAAGAGACAGAAGACAGGAGACAGAAGACAGGAGACAGAAGACAGAAGACAGGAGACAGGAGACAGGAGACAATAGACAATAGACAAGAGATAAGAGACAAGAGATAAGAGACAAGAAACAGGAGATAAGAGATAAGAGACAGGAGACATGACAAAATCTTTCAATCTTTCAATCTTTCAATCTTTCAATCTTTCAATCATTCAATCATTCAATCATTCAATCTTTGCCCCTTTGAACCTAAAAAAATAAAAACCTCACATTGTGAGTCATCAATCAAATCAATCAAACCCCACTTTGTGGGCAATCAAAAAACGAACAGTTTAACAAAAAGTATCATGAAACCATGAATATAGAAAACACAAAAGCACAAATGCGAAAAGGGGTTTTGGAATACTGTATTTTATCCATCATAGAAAATGAGGATAAATATGCTTCAGAAATTCTTGAGACCTTAAAAGACGCAAAAATGCTTGTAGTAGAAGGAACTATTTATCCGCTATTAACAAGACTGAAAAACGCAGGGTTATTAAGTTACCGTTGGGAGGAGTCCACATCCGGACCTCCACGTAAGTATTACACCCTAACCGAGAATGGCAAACTATTTTTAAAAGAACTCAACACCACTTGGGACGAACTAAGAAACGCAGTTAACCTGGTAACAAAATAAAAACACTAACTATGAATAAGACTATCAACATAAATTTGGCAAATACCTTCTTCCACATAGATGAAGACGCCTATATAAAATTACAGCGCTATTTGGACGCTATTAAACGCTCCTTTACAGATTCTCAAGGGAAATCTGAAATTATTGCCGATATCGAAGCGCGAATTGCCGAGCTTTTTACTGAAAGATTACTGCACGAAAGACAAGTTATTACTACTAAAGAAGTAGACGAGGTTATTACAATTATGGGACAACCAGAAGACTATTTGGTAGATGAAGAAATTTTTGAAGACGAACCTAAGTCTAGTAAATCGGATACCAGAAAACCTCACAAGCAATTATTTAGAGATACCGACCATAAATATATTGGTGGTGTATGTGCTGGATTGAGTTACTATTTAGGAATTGATGCGCTTTGGGTACGATTGTTATTTATTTTAACAACACTATTATCTGGTTTCGGAATTTTAGTATACATTTTATTTTGGATTTTGGTTCCAGAAGCAGCTACCACAGCTCAAAAAATAGCCATGACGGGAGAGCCTGTTAATATTAGTAACATCGAAAAAAAAATTAAAGAGGGTTTCGATGAAGTTACTGAAAAAGTGAAAAGTGTAGATTACGATAAAATGGGACAATCGGTAAAAAAAAATTCCAAAAATTTTTTTGATTCGATCCTAGCAGTTATTCTATTCCTTTTTAAAGTAGTAGCAAAGCTTATTGGAATTATAGTTTTAATTTTTGCAGCAACTGTTTTAATAAGTTTATTAATAGGTCTCTTTACAGCAGGAACGATTGATTTATGGGGAGCGCAACCATGGAGAGAATTTGTAGACATTACCGTAGATGCTCCAGTGTGGCTTATTTCGCTCCTTTCATTTTTTGCTGTTGGAATACCATTCTTTTTCTTGTTCTATTTAGGACTAAAAATATTGGTAAACAATTTAAAATCTATTGGAAACTTTGCGAAATTTTCTTTACTAGGAATATGGTTACTTTCTGTAATAGGACTTACAATTTTAGGAATCAGAACTGCTACAGATTACTCTTTTGATGCAATGGCAACAGAAACAGAAGTATTAAATATAGTTCAAAAAGATACTTTAGAGATTAGAGTTATGGAAGCTCAAAATCTAAAAAATAGATATTATCACGATTCTGATTTTGATATTGTAGTTGATGGTGATGAAAAAATGATCTACCGAGAAGACATGGAGTTTTTTATAAAACAATCTCCTAATAACGAAACTCGTATTGAAATTGAAAAGAAATCGCAAGGAAGTAACTATAAAGATGCTTTCAAAAGAGCTGAAAATATAGATTATGAGTTTAGTGTAGAAAACAATATTGTATATTTAAATAATTATTTAACAACAGATTACGACAATAAATTTAGAGATCAAGAAATTGAAATTATTATTTATGTTCCTGAAAATACATTTGTAAAGCTTCATAATTCTACTCGTTATCATATGGAAGGAAATATTAAAAACAATCTAAACTACTATAGCAATGATTTAGCAAATCATACTTGGAAAATGGATAATCATGGAGTTTTAAATTGTATGGACTGTCCTGTTGAAGAAAATTTAGAAGATGCTAATGATGATGTAATTGAAGATAGTATTCCTTCAGAAGAAATAGATACTCTTAACTATGAAATTAAAATAGATAGCACTCATATTAACTAAATAAATGCCGCAATGTGGCCAATCAATCAATAAAAAACGAACATTATGAACACATTAATCAAAGTAATTGTTGCCCTAGTAATCTCCATTTTTTTTACTTCCTGTAACTTCAATTTCCAAAACGGAGTTACTGGAAATGGGAATGTGACAAGTCAGGACCGAGAGGTTAACCAAACTTTTGAAACAATTAAAGCTACAGAAGGAATTGATGTTTTTGTAGCCCAAGGAGCAAAAACTTCCATAAAAGTAGAAGCAGATGAAAATGTAATCGACCTTATTGAAACCAAAGTTAACAATGGTAAATTACTTATTGAATGCAGAGAGCAAATAGGAAGAGTTTCCGCTAAAAAAGTATATGTTACCCTCCCAAATATTAGTAATTTAGAAACTACCAGTGGCGCTAACTTAAATAGTATGGGAACCCTAAATGCCAATAATATTACCTTGGAAGCTAGCAGTGGGAGCGATCTTATTGTTGAACTACAAGCCGATGAAGTTACCACAAACGCTAGTAGTGGTGCCGATATTGAACTATACGGAGTAACCAATATTTTAATAGCGCGTGCCAGTAGTGGTAGTGATATTAAAGCTGAAAGATTAAAAGCACATACGGTTGAAGCGCATGCAAGTAGCGGTGCCGATATAGATGTAAATGCTTCTGAAGAAATTGCTATCCACAAAAGTTCTGGTGGTGATGTTGGTTACAAAGGGAATCCTAAAAGAGTGGAAAAAGTAAAAATTGATTAAAAATAATTTTAAACTCAACTAAAGAATTAAATCATTTAAAGCCAACCTAATAACTAGAAGTCAGTTGTAATTTTTTACAGCTGACTTTATTTTTAACTTCAATTTTAGATTGCAAAAAGAAGGATTCGTAAAGCATTTTATATCTTCGTAAAAAATTATTTCAGATGGAAATTTCTTTAAAAAAATATGTTTTAGAACTAGAGCATACCTTTAGTATTTCTAGGGAGTCTCACGATTTTCAAGACAGTTTAGTAGTTGGTTTATCTCTCAACGGAAAAACTGGTTATGGAGAAGCAACAGCCAATCCATATTATAAAATTACGGTAGATTCCATGATGAAGGAAATTAAGGCTATTGAAACTGAAATAAATAATTACAATCTTGAAAAACCAGAAGATTTCCATGCATTTTTAAAAGAAAAAGGGCTTAGCAATTTTGCTATCTGTGCGCTTGATTTAGCGTGTCATGACCTATATGGAAAACTTCTTGGAAAGCCACTTTATAAAATTTGGGGCACTACCCCAGAGAATTACCCTATTACTAATTATACTATTGGTATTGACACCGTAGACAAAATGGTGGCAAAAATGATAGAAAAACCATGGCCTCTTTATAAAGTAAAATTAGGAACAGATAACGATATTGAGATTGTTAAACAGCTCCGAAAAAATACAGACGCTATCTTTAGAATAGATGCTAATAATGCTTGGACTCCAGAACAAACCTTGGAGTTTGCTCCACAACTCAAAGAACTTGGAGTTGAATTTTTAGAGCAACCACTCCCAGCAGATAATCTAGCTGGATACAAAGAAATAGTAGATACTTGTGTATTGCCGATTATAGCTGATGAAAGCTGTATTGTAGAAGAAGATGTTGATAAATGTGCTGGCCATTTTACTGGAATCAATATTAAATTAACCAAGTGTGGGGGACTAACCCCAGCATTGCGAATGATAAAAAGAGCAAGAGAACTCAACTTAAAAGTAATGGTTGGCTGTATGACAGAATCTTCGGTTGGAATTTCTGCTATTGCTCAACTTACCCCCCAATTGGACTATGTAGACATGGATGGAGCCATGCTGCTAAAACATGATATTGCCAAGGGTATTGAGATTTTAGAGGATGGAAAACTTGTTTTCCCAACTCTTGGCGGCTCCGGAGTAACACTTCTTTAAAATGACACATTTTGTTGAAGAATTTCCTGGAAGAATAATTAAAACCGACAAAGGAGAATTTCTTTACTTTGGCGGAACAGCATACCTAGGCTTACAAACCCAGCTTGAGTTTCAAGAGCTTTTTATTGATAATATAAAAAAATATGGAACTAATTACGGGGCGTCTAGAAAGTCCAATATACGCTTTTCCATTTATGAAAAAGTGGAGCAGTATCTTTCAAAGCTGGTTGGCAGTGAAAGTTGTGTAACGCTTTCCTCTGGATATATGGCTTCTCAGTTAGTAAGTCGTTTTTTTACTTCGGAAAAATATACATGCTACCATACCCCTCTTACCCACGCATCTTTATTTCAAGCTGAACAACAGTTCTATGAAAGCTATGGGCAGCTACAAGAAGATTTAAATAAAAATCCTAAAAACACAATTCCAGTAGTGCTTTTAGATTCCATTGATTTTATTGGAAATAATTATCCAGACTTTAATTCGTTAAAAAAAATGGATTTATCCACAACCATTTTAATAGTTGACGATTCTCATGGATTAGGTGTTTTAGGTGCGCAAGGAGAAGGTGTTTTTAAAATACTTAAGCAATTAAATGCAAAAGAACTTATTGTATGTGGTTCACTAGGAAAAGGGTTTGCTATTCAAGCTGGAGTTATATTTGGTTCCTCCAAAAGAATTAAAGCTCTTACAAATACGTCCTTTTTTGGTGGTGCTTCTCCTGCCAGTCCTGCATCTCTTGCTACTCTTTTAGAAGCTGAAGCTATTTATACCATTCAGAGAAAAAAACTCTTTGAAAATAATAATTACCTAAGTAAGAAACTATCAAATTATTCGCTCTTCACCAAAGCAGGAAATCACCCTACTTTCACTTTTATGGATGAAAAGCTTACCGAATATCTATTTAAAAACAACATTTTAGTAACCAGTTTTAACTATCCAGAAAAGAATTCCCCACTAATGAGTAGAATTGTAGTGAGTGCACATCATACCAAGAAAGATTTAGATGTTTTAGTTAAAATTATTGATTCATATATATTGTTGTCCGATAAAAGTTAACGGAATTTATTGGACTCCACTTATATCAAGGTTTAAATCCCTTATAGAGGGTCTAATTCCCCAGAGCCTGTACTGAGTTTGCCGAAGTACTCTGCATCGAAATGAGTTAAATTTGTTTCCTTTGAATACCTTGCGGGCTTGCCCCGAGGTAGCTGATTGGAGTTTTAAAAATAGACCCCTTGCTATTAATAAAAATGAATAAAAAGAAGATTTTAGTAATGTTATTTCTTTAAACTAATCATTTTATGATAGTTAATATTTAGTCTTTGCTCTTTTTTCTTATAGCGAAGCGGTCTTGTATTTTTTCTCGGACAACAATAATTCATATAAATAAAAGAACCACCCTAAAAAGAGTGGTTCTGTATAATTTTATTGAATTAAAACGCTATTTATCCCACCATAATTGGCCGTAAATAGAATCTTCACCTCCAAACTGTCTATCTAAAGCTTCGTTATAATTAACTTCATTATTAAAAGCTTCATTATCTGGATAACTTAAACGAGCTGGTACAGCTGCTCCATTAGGAGAAACCATCATATTTGGAAAACCTGTTCTTCTCCACTCTGCCCATGCCTCATATCCAAACATAAATAAATGTACCCAACGTTGAGTTGCTATCTGCTCAATGCCTATAGCATCATTAAAGGCAATCCCAGGCTCCATCATAAAATCTGCTACTGTATCTGTATTACCTGTCCACTGTAAAATTGAACTTTCAATAGCACTTTCATAAAAAGATGCTGTATCACCTGCAATCCAACCACGTTGAGAAGCTTCTGCCATTGCAAAAAGAACCTGAGCATATGTTACTAAATATACGGGTGCATCTTGCGCATAAATTGCATCTCCCAGTAAAGAATATTCTTGAGTCCCTAAATTTACTTCATCCCCATAAAGCATTCCTACATACTCCCCACTATCTCTAGCTGGATTTCCATAAATTGGTAATCGTGGGTCGTTTACAGGCTTCATTTGATCTACTAATCCTTCAGTAAGAGCCCACCATTCTCTATTTTGATTTACTATTTGCCCATACCAGTAATTCTGATTATTTGCATCAGCTAAATGCTGAAAAAACAAATTATCATCATTAGAGGTAAAAACCCCATCATCAATAGCGCTTACAAACTCTGCTTGTGCAGTTGCAGGATCTACTTCGGATAAACGAAGCGCCATTAACATTCTAACAGTATTAGAAAACTTCTTCCATTTACTAATATCTCCATCATAAATAATATCATTACTTAAATTACCAGTAACAATCATATTTGAAGCTTCTTTCAATTCAGCAAATAAATCTTTGTATATAGATTCTTGAGAATCATAAATAGGAGTAAAATCTTCTTGTCCTTTCAAAGCTTCACTGTATGGAATATCTCCCCATCTGTCTGTTAAATTCCAAAAATAATAAGCCTTTAATATTTTAGCTACTGCTATTTGATTTTCTATAGGACCTTCAGTACCTGTTAAGTTATCAGATGTAATTACGGCCTGTAAATCGGCTAATGGTCCTTGATACCATCCATAGAAACTTGTACTTTGCTGTGGATAAAGAGATGTCCCTACATATTGAGTTTCTGCTAAATATTGTGACATAAACTCTCCTTGAGGGGAAGAACTCAAACCTGGTAACGACAACTCTGCTTGTGCTATTAATTGCATACCAGAAGCCTGACTAGGAACATTCGGATTTGTATTAATATCCTCATCAAAATTACTACAACTCGTTATAAATAAAGCTATAAGTAATGTATTTATATATATGTTTTTCATCTTCCTTTAATTAAAATGTAACATTTAAATTTATACCATAAGATCTAACAGAAGGTAATTGTCCTGATTCGTACCAACTGATAGACTGTGCTCCTGTTGATATTTCTGAAGGATTAATTCCTTTAGGAGCTTCTTGCCAAATCATGATAGGATTTCTAGCTATCAAAGCAAAACTCATTGTTTCAAAAGGAAGTTTATCCATAATATTCTTCCCTAAATTATATTGAACTCTAAGCTCTCTCAATTTCACATAAGAAGCGTCGTACAACCATTCTTCATAAATTCTTCTACCTAATGTATTTCTATAATACGATCTAGCATCTACATACGCTGTAACATCCTCTCCAGTGCTGGCGGAAATTCCTGTTACTTTAACTCCTCCGCCTTGATCTAAAGGATCTCTAACATTCATCCCATTATCATTGGTGGCTACGGTAAGTGCATCTTGACCTGTACGTACTGCTAACATTTTTGATCTACTAAAAAACTGACCTCCACCTTGGAAATCAATCATTCCTGTTACTGTAAATTGACCTATTCTAAAGGTATTCTGAAAACCTCCATTGAAATCTGGTAGAACAGTTCCAAAATTGTGAGTAGCGTCTGTATACAATGGCATGTTATTATCATCTAAAAGAATTTCTCCTGTAGCCTCGTCTCTTTCATAGGCTTGCCCTACTAAACTTCCGAAAGGTTCACCTTCATATGAATTCAAATAGCTAGACACACTTGAATAAGTTGTAGAATCATAAGTATAAACATCTATTCCAGGAGCCAACTCAACAACTTCACTATTGTTCTTATTAATATTAAAAGTAAAGTCCCATGAAAAATCCTCTGAGCGAATTGGTGTTGCATTAATAGACAATTCAAATCCGTCATTCTCAATTAAACCTGCATTAATTATACTTGAGCTATAACCACTTGTTCCTGATACATCTAGATTAAGTATTTGGTTTTTATTTTTTTGCTGATAATATGTAAAATCAAACCCTAAACGATTACTGAAAAAGTTTAACTCTAAACCAGCTTCAAATGAATTAGAAAAAGAAGGTTCTATATTTGGATTATTAAGTTCATCTGGAACATATAAAGTATTAGTTCCGTTATAAACAGTTCCTACTCCATAATTTAAACTTGTTTGATACGGGCTTAAATCTGAACCAGCTTGTGCATAACTAGCTCTAATTTTACCAAATGACAGAGGAGTCCAATCTATAAGCTCACTAAACACAACACTTCCAGAAACAGAAGGATACCAATAAGAGTTGTTATCCTTTGGCAATGCAGAAGAGTTGTCATTTCTTATAGAAGCATCTATAAAATATGTTCCGTCATAACCTAAAGAAACTAAACTATAAAAACTTCTAATCTTCTTTCTTAGTTTGTAAGATTTAGTATCGGGACGATCTATTGAAGCAGCAATATTATAAAACCCAGGAGAAGATAAACCTCCTACTGTACTTTGACTTAAATAACTATAGTCTCTATCATAAATATTTCCTCCTACAGTAGCATCTAAAGAAAATTTATCCCATGTATTTTTATATTGTGCTAAAAGTTCGTAGTTAAATTCTTTGTTTTGATACTTCCCAACCGAATAAGAAGGTAAACGTGTCCCTCCAAAAGCTTGACGCTCTTCTATATTTTGTGTATACATATCCGTACGTATGAATCCGCTAACTTCTAGCTCAGGAATAATTTTATAAGACATCCCTATATCTCCAAAAAATCTATCTCGACTATCATTACTTAAATTTTCATAAGCTTCAAAATATGGATTGTTCCAATACAACGGTTCAAAATCTGATATTTCACCAGTACTTGAATCTGGTCTTCCTAAGTTCCAATGAAGAAAGGTTCCGTCGTTATATTTATAATCTCTTAAACGGTTCATATCTAAATTTCTTTGAAACCATTGAACCATGTATGCACCTCCATATTCAGATCCTTGAGATGGACGCTGCCCTTCATTTCCTGCATAATTAATATTACTAGAAACCACCAAGTTATCGGTAAGGTTTAAACTTGCGCTCAAGCCAACATTATTTCTGTTTAAAGAAGTATTAGGAACCACCCCTTCCACTCTAGTATCATTAGCGCTTAAACGAATAGAAGTATTTTCATTTCCCCCTGTTATTGTAATACTATTATTAAATGTTGTTCCTGTTTTATAATAATCTTCAACATTATTTGGATGCGCAACAAAAGGTGTTAGCTGTCCATATTGAGGGTCTTGAGGATAAAAACTAAATACCTGACGCACTGGAGTTCCATCCATTTTTGGTCCCCAACTTTCATCAACACTCATATCTACGTATGGATCGCCGTTTGGAAGTGTTCGAAATGTCTGACTAGATCCACCTCCATACATGTTTTGTAACGGAATAAAATTATACGCAGATTCCATAGAAAATGACGATGATAACTGCACATCTACTTTTCGAGGTCCTTTTTTACCCTTTTTAGTAGTTATCATTATTACACCAAATTGTCCACGTATTCCATATAATGCAGATGCTGCAGGTCCTTTAAGAACATTTACTTCTGCTATGTCATTAGGATTAATATCTTGCGCTAAATTTCCGTAATCAGCTTGATCACTCCCTGAAAAATTAGCATTAGATATTGGGGTTCCATCAATTACTATAAGTGGTTGATCTCCTCCACTAATAGAATTTACTCCTCTGATTTTAATTTTTTGAGTTCCCCCCATACTAGCTCCAGAAGCACCTGTTACTTGAACCCCTGCAACACGACCTGATAGTGATCCAAGAACATTTTGTTCATTAGTTAAATTAAAATCTTCTCCATCTACTTCTTGAGTAGCATATCCTAAAGATTTTTTATCTCTTGAAATACCTAAAGCTGTTACCACAACTTCATCTAAACTCTGAGCGTCTTCAGTTAAAACAACATCTATTACACTGTCAGAGCCTACGCTTTTTTTTAGCGTTTTCATACCTACATAAGTAAATACTAATACTTGACTAGATGTTGCATTAATTGTGTAATTACCATCAAAATCTGTTGATGTTCCTTTTGCTGTTTGATCAACAACAATGGAAACTCCGGGCAAAGGAGTTCCTTGCGAATCTGTTACTGTACCTGTAATGGTCTGAGAGAATACCATAGTACAACACAATAACAAAGACATGGTTAATAATAGTCTTTTCATGATTGAATATTAAGTTAAATTAGGTTGTTTATCATTAAAAATACATATAAATTTAACACAAGAAAACACTTTTGTTAAACTTAACACAACGTATTATTAAAAATTAGATATTGAGCCAATTTCAAAAAATAATATAAATCCTGCAACAAAAAAGGGATAACTGTATTGCAGTTATCCCTTTTTAAAATCGATATAAATTATATTATTTTGGAGCCAGCCTAATTATTAGCTTCGCTTTTAACTACTAATCTAAAGCCTTCTCCGTGTATATTTAGAATTTCTACTTCGTCATCTTTCTTTAAATATTTACGAAGCTTTGCTATGTAAACATCCATACTACGCGATGTAAAATAATTATCGTCTCTCCATATTTTAGTCAATGCTAATTCTCTTGGCATCAAATCATTTTCATGAAGCGCTAACAAACGTAATAATTCGTTCTCTTTTGGAGAGAGTTTAATTGGCTCCTCTTCCTTATAAGTAAGAAATCTAAGCTTTGAATTTAAATGAAAGTTTCCTATTTCAAATTCAAATTGCTTACTATCTGCCAAAGATTCTGTTGATTTTCTTTGAATGATGGCTTTAATTTTAAACAATAAAACTTCAGAATCAAAAGGCTTGTTTAAGTAGTCATCTGCACCAACCTTATAACCTTTCAATACATCTTCTTTCATTGTTTTGGCAGTTAAAAAGATAATCGGAATGTTTTCATCCTTTTCTCTTATTTCTTTAGCCAAAGTAAATCCATCTTTATAGGGCATCATTACATCTAAAATACATAAATCGTAATGATCTTTTCTGAATTTCTCATACCCTTCCATCCCATTCTTAGCTAAGGTTACATCAAAATCATTCATTGATAAATAATCTTTCAGTACGATACCAAAATTAGGATCATCTTCTACTAATAAAATCTTTTTATTTACTGTTTCCATGTTTTTATATTAAAGGTAACTTCACAAAAAAGGTACTTCCTTTATCTTTTTCACTTTCGGCGTATACTTCGCCTTGATGGTCCTCTACTATACTTTTTACATATGCCAATCCTAAACCATGGCCTTTTATATTGTGTATATTTCCAGTAGATTCTCTATAAAATTTTTCAAATATTCTTTTTAATACTGCTTTACTCATTCCTGCTCCATTGTCTGTTATTTTAATAACAATACTGTTTTTTACAACTTCAGTATAAACATTTATTTCTGGAGCATTTGGAGAATACTTATTAGCATTATCCAAAATGTTAACTAATATATTGGTAAGGTGAAAATCGTTTCCTAAAATTTCATTTCTGGTGGCATCTAAATGTGTTTTTACATACCCTCCACGGTTTTCTACCATCAATTCTACATGTGCTATTGCTTCATCTATAATTTCATGAACATCAACCTTATCTTTACTAATATCAAGCTGATTTTTCTCTAATTTAGATATTCTTAGTACATTTTCAACCTGAGCATGCATTCGCTTATTTTCATCCCTTATCATTTGTAAATACCTTTTTACTTTATCAGTATCGTCAAATGCTTTTGGATTTTTTAATGAATCTAATGCCAAATTAATTGTAGCAATAGGCGTTTTAAACTCATGCGTCATATTATTGATAAAATCTGTTTTAATCTCAGAGATTTGTTTTTGTTTTATCAATTGATACAATGCACTTGAATAGGCTATTAAAATTATCAATGTAAATATTATTGATAATATGGCCATTTCCATTATGGAAGATATCAAGAATTTTTTCTTTTCAGGAAAACTAACTACCAAATCATAATTACTTTTTCCATCGCTATCTATAAATAATGGAGTTTTATATCTAGACTCTGCAAGTTGAATTTTATTACTCGAACGGACTTTTGTTGCCAATCCTTTACTATAAACTCCATATTCAAAGTTCAATTTTATCCCTCTGTCTTTTAGAGCTTGTTGAAGTAATAATTCTATTTCTTGGTTGGTAACCCGTTTATGAATTGGAACACGTTTTGCAGACACCATAAATACATCTTCAAAAAGTGCTTTATCCATAGCTGAAAACCCACCTATTTTTTCAATCCGTTCTACAGGAGAATAAACCTTACCATCAATACCATATTCTTCTTTAAAAATTTGCGTAGTTCTCTTACTCGTATAATTTTTAATTGTTGAAGAATCAGTACTATTATTATCAAAGAACGTGGAAGAGATTCCGTAATCTTCTTCTAAAATTCCGTGAGAGTAAATCAATGTTTCATTACTACTCTTATCCCTTTCAACAAAGAAAAACTCTTTTACATTAGATTCTTTTAACTCTCCTACACTATCTTTTAAGTTAGCATACTCGTCAAAATAATCTCTCATTTCTCTTTTCTGAATTTTGTCTGAAACAGAATGCAATGCCAGAGAAATTGTATTAGAAAATTGTTCTTCCTTATCGTCTACTGCGGTTTTAATCCAGTAACCTTGAACGAATATAATCCCCATCAGGGATAAACTCATCAATATTACCAAAAGTACAAATAAGCGTCTACTCATTTTGTCAAAATTAAGACATTGTAATAAGGTATGTTAAGCATTTAACCTAACGTTAACAAAAATGTTAAAATTTTTGCTTCAAATGCTTTTTTTAAGTATCATTCTGTGTAACTCCTCAACTATTTGGTGGGTATTATCTATAACTATGTTTTCTATAACAAAGTCAGATTTCTTAATTTTTTCTTTATCACTCCATTGATTCTGCATCCTAGCTTCAATGGCTTTACGTGTAGTTTGATCTCTTTTTAACACCCTTTCTATTCTAATTTCTTTTGGAGCTGTAACTGTAATTACTAAATCACATTGTTTATCTCCTCCATTTTCAAAAAGAATAGCTACCTCTTTAATAACATAAGGAGCTTTTTGCTGCTGGTACCATTCTTCAAAATGTTTTCCAACCGCTGGGTGAATTATTGCATTTAATTGTTCTAACTTTTCGGGGTTTTCAAAAACAATTTCAGCCAGATACTTACGATTAGGAAGATTATTTTCGTAAGCATAAGCTCCAAAAATACTAATGATATCTCTTCTAATATCATCATTAGTTTCCATTAGCTTTTTGGCCTCTAAATCTGCAATATAAACTGGCACTCCTAATTCTTTAAAGAATTTAGCTACTGTAGATTTACCGCTTCCAATACCTCCTGTCAAACCTACTATCATAATTTACTGCTTTTTTATGAGGAACTCAACTTTTCTGTCCAATATTTTTACTGAAGAAAGAAACTTTGGCTGCTCAATTAACTGCGGAATTAAGTAGGTGGTTTCCTCCGAAATCTCGTTGTAATTACACACAACTTTGAAAGCGTTTTCATTAATTCGTTTCAATTCTGAAATCGGAGCTTTACAAAGCAATTTAATTTTTTCAGGATATATTCTTAAACTAATGTTTTCTGGTAAATTTTCTACTTGTACTGGAACTAAAATTATTTTTTCTGAATAACGCTCTACTACTCCTTCTACAGAAACTTTTTTAGTTTGAAATTCTATGTTTTCAACAGAATCAGGAATATTTAAAGGTACAGTATAATTAAAATCACTACGTACATTCTTATACTCCATGTCTTCTGTTTCTATAGCTGTAATTGTTTTTACAACATCTTCTGGACCTCTAACCCAAATACTATCGGGAGTTATTTTTAAAGAATCTCTTATCTGATAATCTTCTGCATAAGATATATGAATCTTAGGAATTACCTTGACATATTTTTTTTCGTTAACTCCCAGTTTTAAAATTAAAGAATCCACAGCTATTCTTCTTATATTCACCGATTTATGCTGAATATTAATTACCTCTTCAATAGCATCTGGTAACAAATAATATTTATTTCCTTCCTTTTTAAAATCTGTTAGATTTAAAAAAATATCCCTTCTGAAAATTCGATAATTTAAAATCTTAAATCCTGAGGTTTCAATATTGGTAGTTAAAGAAGTTTTAGGTTTTCCAAGAATTAGTTTATCCTCAGGAATCCCACTATAATTCAACTTAAAGCTTACATGCGAAGTGTAGGTATCTGAAAGGGATATTAGAAACCAAATAAAAAAAGAAATCACAAGAAACATCAAAAAAATTGATGCCTTTGGCTTCTTTAGCACACTTTTAATATATTCTAAAAATTTTCCTGCCATTAACTAAAAAAAAGTTTTGGAAAAATCTGTTCTGGTTTTTTATTGGAAAAGGTAATCAAAATTGTAGATTTCACAAAAGCTAATCCATATCCAAAAAACTGTATAATTACTGCATAAACAGCTAAAAACGCAATTTTAAGACTTTTATTTTTTAAAAGTGCATCAATAAAAATAGCTAGAAAATACAATCCATAGACTTTTAAAAATATAGAAACACCTGCAAACCACATCAATAAAGAGAATGCTAGTCCGAATACAAAAAATGTAGGAAACCAATAGGTTATTTTTTTAGTCTCTGGATGCCATTTATTTAAAATAGGCCTAGTAAGACCAAATTTTTGAACCTGTAGGTAAAACTTCTCCCAAGATATCCTCCGCTTATGATATACAAATGCTTGTGGGATTAAAACAGTTTCAAACCCTGCTTTCCATAATCTTATTGTTAAATCTGGATCTTCTCCTGGGTGAATTTTTCCAAATCCGCCTGTTACTTCAAAAGCCTTTTTGGAAAGTCCCATATTAAAACTTCTAGGCTGAAATTTATTTACCGCTTTTTTTCCGCCACGTATTCCTCCTGTGGTAAGAATGGAAGTCATACTATAATTTATAGCCTTTTGAAGATCGGAAAACGATTTGTGAGCTGCATCTGGACCTCCATAACAATCTACATAGTTTTGAGCTAGTGCATTTTGAGCTTCCTCTAAGTACTGTGGAGGTAAAATACAATCGGAATCTAAAATAATAAAATAGTTTCCTTTTGCTTTTTGCATTCCAAAATTACGAGAATCTCCAGGCCCAGAATTCTCTTTGAAATAATAAGAGATGTTTAGCGTGTCTTTAAAATCATTTACAATTTCTTCGGAAGAAATTGTAGAACCGTCTTCTACAATTACAATTTCAAAAGGGATCTCCCCTGTAAGCAAATTCATACTTACAAGTAACTCTTTAACTTCTTCTGGCCTGTTAAAAACAGGAATTATAAACGAAAAATTAAGCGCCATCTACTTCACTCTTTTTAGAAACAAGAAAGCTGTTTAAAAAGCGATTTATAAAATTCCATTTTCACTTTTCAAACAGCTTAATATATTTTATTAACTAATTATTCTTCAGTCATAAACTTCTCCATCACTTCATTACTAACTCCTGTATTAGAGAAACCCCCGTCGTGAAATAAGTTTTGCATTGTTACCTTTTTAGTAAGATCAGAAAACAAACTAATAGTGTAATCTGCACATTCTTGAGCAGTAGCATTTCCTAAAGGAGACATTTTATCTGCATAAGCAATAAATCCGTCAAAACCTTTTACTCCTTGTCCCGCTGTTGTTGGGGTTGGAGATTGAGAAATAGTATTTACACGTACATTTTTATGTTTTCCATAGAAATATCCAAAACTTCTAGCAATAGACTCTAAGTATGCCTTATTATCTGCCATATCATTGTAGTCTGGGAATACACGTTGTGCAGCCATGTAAGTTAATGCTACAATACTTCCCCATTCGTTCATTGCATCTTTTTGATACAATGTCTGACATACTTTATGGAAAGATAATGCAGAAACATCCCACCCTTTGTCGGTGAAATCGTATTTCTGATCTGTATAATGTCTTCCTTTTCTAACGTTTATAGACATCCCAATTGAATGCAATACAAAGTCGATTTTTCCTCCTAGAATTTCCATTGCTTTTTCAACAAGGTTTTCTAAGTCTTCTACATTAGTTGCATCCGCAGGAATAATTTCAGAACCTGTTTTTTCTGCCAATTCTTTAATTTGTCCCATTCTCATGGCAATTGGCGCATTAGTTAAAACAAATGTAGCTCCTTCTTCGTGCGCTTTAATAGCCGTTTTCCATGCTATTGAATTCTCGTCTAACGCTCCGAAGATTATCCCTTTCTTTCCTTTTAATAAATTATATGACATATCCTTTTGGTTAATTGCTTATTTTCGTTTGAAGCCTCAAAAATATTCAAATTATTTGTAAAAAAGTCTATTTTTTTACTTTGATACTTCTATTAAGTTACAATTACACTTTCTTTAACAATAATTCTTTAGCATGAGCCATTGCAGAACTAGAAACATCCTTCCCTCCTAACATTTCCGCTATTTCTTGAACACGTTCGTCCTCAGTGAGTTGTTTAATCTGAGAAGCTGTAATTCCTCCTTTATCTTCTTTAAATACTTTAAACTGTACATCTCCTTTGGCAGCTACTTGTGGTAAATGGGTTATTGTAAAAACCTGCATCGTTTTACTCATTTCATGCATAATTCCACCCATTTTTGTAGATACTTCTCCAGAAACTCCTGTGTCTATCTCGTCAAACATGATGGTTGGTAATTGCATATACTGCGCTAAAAGAGATTTTATGGCCAACATAATTCTAGACAACTCTCCTCCAGAAGCTACTTTTTTCAATTCGTTAAAACTGCCTCCTTTATTTGCTGAAAACAAAAAGTGAAGTTCGTCTTTTCCGTTCACAAAATACTTGTTGGTGGCAACTAAATCTAGCTTAAACTGTGCATTTGGCATTCCTACTTCCGAAAGCACATTCTCTAAATGAGTTTTTAAAGCAGGAATTGATTTTTCTCTTTGCTGATGAATTTTTGTAGCAAGAGCATCTAGTTCTTCTTCTTGCTTTAATAATTTTAACTGACGCTCTTTTATTTCAGCTTCCAAATTTTCAGTTTTAGAAACTTTTTCGGCTAGCTCTTCTTGCACCTGCAAGAGCTCATTTATTTCTAAAACATTATGCTTTTTCTGAAGACTGTACAAGAGCTGCAACTTAGTATTTACTTCTTCCAACTGCTGTGGATCGGCTTCTAAGTTCTCCTCTATCCGCTGTATTTCCACGTAGATATCGTCCAACTCAATTAAAACAGATTGTACTCTAGTTGATAGTTCTTTGTAGGATTCTCCAAAATGAGAAAGCTTATTAAAAATATTTTTAAGCTCATTTAAACCACTTAAAGTCCCTATCTGCTCTTCTCCTAAAACCTGAAGTGCATGAGAAACATTTTCGGTAATTTCTTCTACATTATTGAGTTTTTCATAAGCAGTTTCCAATTCCTCAAGCATTCCTTCTTTTAAGTTTACCGACTGCAATTCTTGCAATAAAAAAGAATTGTAATCATACTCTTTATCTGCTTCTTGTTGGAAATCGATTAACTTTTTTAATTCCTTTTTTGTATGATGATATTTAGAAAGTTTTTCAGAATAATCATTTAAAACAACACCATTCCCTGCCACAGCATCTACCACTTGAAACTGAAAATTATTGTCGGTAAGTTGCAGTGTTTGATGTTGCGAATGAATATCTATAAGTTGTACCCCCAAACTCGATAACACATCTAAGGTTACAGGAGTATCATTAATAAAGGCACGCGATTTCCCACTTGGAAGTATTTCTCTTCGGATGATGGTTTGCTTTTCAAAATCGAGGTCATTCGCCTTAAAAAAACCTTCTAAATTGTAATTATTAATAGCGAAACTAGCCTCAATGACACATTTTTCATCACTATTTTTAATACTACTTAAATCGGCTCGTTTTCCTAATATCAAAGAGATTCCACCTAAAAGAATGGATTTTCCCGCTCCAGTTTCTCCAGTTATGGCTGTTAATCCATCTTTAAAAGAAACTTGAAGGTTATCTATTAACGCGAAATTTTTAATTGTAAGTGTTACTAACAATGCTATCTAATTTTATTTATCAAAGATAATTGTTATTTCAAGCGGAATAAAATAATGTTAGTATTTTATACGAGACCAAGTATCGGAATAAAGTGGAGCAATCTCATTTAGTGTTTCTTTGAGCTTTACAATATCTACTTTTGGTCCGTCTGAAAAAACATTTGCTATTTCTTCAGATTTTGCATCAAAAAACGCCTGAAGCACAAAAGAATTAGGTCGGACGTTATTCAATTTGTCAAAAAGTTTCATGGAGCCTGCTATCGATTGCTTTGCTAAACTTGCATTATCAACTAAATTATCAAGCCCTAATCGATGGTAATTATACAATGCCAAACGATATTCCTTAAAGGTATTAGACAAAAGGTTATCTACCAACTCCCAACGTGTTCTATTGCCATCTGTTTGTTGCCAACCTGCATACCCGCTTCCTTGCGACAAGTTTACAATATTTTGCGCCTGCTTAAAATATGGCGTACCGCCTTCTTTTACAAAAGTATCGGCATCTATTCCTAAAATAATATATACGTAGTAAGTTATAACCGAAGTTAAATTAGACTCAAAAACATTAGGGTTAAAATATAAAGGTGCAAACTCCACATAATTAAATGTAAAACGCTTGTCTTGATAATTAAATACTGGAGATTGGTAAGTAGAATTAAAAACCGGACGATTAGATTGCACTTGAATTGTTCCACTAAAAGCACTGTTTTCGTACTTGTTAATGGTAATCATCATACTACATTCTATTCTTTCTTTTACTGAAAAGGTACGATTTGTCCACTTTGTTTGGTTTACATAATCGTTAAGCGACTTCTCTAGGGTTTTAAATATTTGCTTGTTTGTTTGATTTACTTGGTCGGAATTAACAATAACAGTACAGCTCAATTCTTGTGCAACTGCAACTTGTAGTGAGCATAAAATTACGAGTAAAAAAAGCTTTTTAATCATTCAGGCGATTCAAGATTTCGTTAAAGATATCATTTGCTACTTCCGTTTTTGATTTTAATGGAAACGGAATACTATTTAGATTCTTATCTATAAAAGTAACTTTATTTGTGGTTTTTCCAAAACCTGCACCTTTATCGTTTAACGAATTTAAAACAATAGCATCTAAATTCTTTGCAGAAAGCTTCTTTTTTGCATTTTCTAGTTCGTTGTTAGTTTCTAAAGCAAAGCCTACTAAAAACTGTTTTTCTTTATTTCTTCCTAAAGAAGCTAGAATATCTTGTGTTGGCTCCAAATCTATCTTCATTGTCGCCATTTTTTTCTTTATTTTCTTATCTGCAATGGTAGCTGGGCGGTAATCTGCCACAGCAGCAGAAAGTATGGCTATATCAACTTGATTAAAAACCTGATGTGTAGCATTGTACATTTCTTCTGCGGAAGTAACTCTGACCAATTTTATATAAGAATGTGAAATAGTTAAATGTGTAGGTCCCGAAATCAAGAAAACTTCTGCTCCTAAATTTGCAGCTTTTTCTGCCAAAGCATACCCCATTCTCCCGCTTGAATGATTTCCTATAAAACGAACTGGATCTATAGCCTCATAAGTAGGACCGGCAGTTATTAACACCCTCTTCCCTTTCAAAGGGAGCTTAGAAAGAATATCTTTTGATATAAAAGATACTATTTCTTCTGGTTCTGCCATTCTCCCTTCGCCTACAAGTCCGCTAGCCAATTCTCCATGTCTAGCAGCAATCATTATATTTCCAAAAGATTTTAGAGTTTCAAAAGTAGCAATTGTAGATGGGTGTTTATACATATCCAGATCCATTGCTGGCGCAAAATATACTGGACATTTAGCAGACAGATAGGTTGCCAACAGAAAATTATCTGAGGCTCCAGATGCCATTTTAGACAAGGTATTTGCCGTTGCAGGAGCAATTACCATAACATCTGCCCACAACCCTAAATCTACATGATTATTCCAAAGTTCATTCTCCTCTTCTTCATCTGTAAAAGAAGAATAAACCTTGTTTTTAGACAACGTAGAAAGCGTTAAAGGAGTAACGAAATCTTTAGCAGATTCTGTCATTACAACTTTAACGCTTGCTCCAGCTTTAATAAATAAACGTATTAAAAAAGCCGATTTATAAGCGGCAATACCTCCTGTAATACCAAGTAAAACTTTTTTGCCGCTAAGTATGGACATGCCTTACTCTTTTTCTGTGTTTCTGTAATAAACCTTATCTTTCAACCACTCTTCTACAGCAATTGCGTGAGGTTTAGGTAATTTTTCGTAAAATTTAGAAACTTCTATCTGCTCTTTATTTTCGAAAATCTCTTCAAGACTATCTGTGTAAGTAGCAAACTCTTCCAATTTTTCAATCAACTCCTTCTTAATATCCCCATTAATTTGATTTGCACGCTTAGCAATAACAGATATAGCCTCATATATATTGTTTGTAGGCTCATCTATCTCATTTCTATCGTAAGTTACTGTAGAAACTGGTGCTTCGGAATTTCTTAATTCGCTCATAACTTTTCTTATTTACTGTATTTCGTATTTCTCTAATAATTCTTTGAATTCTTGCAATTCTGTATCCAAATCTGCATTCATTCTTTCGGCTTTATTCTTATATTCAGTATCGCTGAATTCACTAATCAATTTAGTATATGCTTCTTTTGCTTGCCCTATACGCTCTTCTCTTTTAGAATAAATACTATTTACTGCTAGGTTGTATTTCGCTAAATAATCGTAATATAAAGCATCCTCTTTATAAACAGATCCAGGAAACTCTTTAAAGAATAACTCAAAAGACTTTATAGAGGCGTGGTAATCTGATATTCTATTATATTGCTTTGCTATTTCAAAAGCTTTCTTTTCTTTCTTTGCTCTTAAATCTGCTGCCATTTCATTGGCTTCATCCATATATTCCGATTCTGGATGCGTGTTAATAAACACCTGAACCTTACTAATAGCTTTGTCCGTTTCCGTTTGGTCTAAACTATATCTAGGCGATGTTAAATACTGACTCTTAGCGCCTAAAAAAGCAGCTTCTTCAGCTTTATCACTTCGTGGATATGATTTTGAAAATCTCTCAAATTGATAAGCTGCTAAATAATAGTCGCCTGTTTGATAATAAGAATTCGCATAAAAATAGATTAAACGCTCTCCTTGTGGTTTCCCAACATATTGAGGAACTATTTGTTCAAAAAGTCTAATAGCTCGCTTATAATCTCCTTCATTATAAAGCTTTTCGGCCATATCATACTTCTTCTTAACATCACTATCTTTTAGTACTTTTTGATATTCACTACAACTTGTAAATAATACAACTAAAAGAACTGCTAAATATGTATACTTCATATTTTTAATCATCCGGCAAAATTAGTTAAATATATGTAATTTAAAAAACTATTTTAAAGTGTGAAGAAAAGCACTTCAAAAGTAATTGGCAATACTTCGTTTAATTTTTATTAAAAGTTTAACTTGTTGCAACACTTTATTTATAAGTTTTCAATATCATGAAGCATGGAATGATCTATTACAAGCCTCCCTTCTTCTCCATATCCATAGGACTTCGTAAACTTTTTATCTATAATTAAATCCCTATATAAATAAGATTTTACATCGTAAATTTCATTATTAAAGGCATCATCATAATAAGAAAATAATACTACTATCTCTGCTTTATATTCTTCAATTTTTTCTTTTGTTAGATTAAAAAAAGGACTTTCTTCATCTATTTCATGCACAATAGTCCACGTTGTTGGCAAATATGTAATGGTTTTACGCTCTAATTTTAGATTAAAATATTCGGGCTGAAAATACCCATTAACCAATTTATGTAAGATTAAAGTAACATCCACCTTTGGTTTAATAAGAATATTTCTACTTGTATTCATTACTTTAATCATCAAGGCTCTTTTATTTCTAAAAGGGCGGACTACAAAATTTTTGCTGAAAGAAATAAGAGTTTTAGGTTTAGAAAAACGCCCATATAACAATCCTGTTGTAAAAGAAAAACTCAACAAACCTACCAAAGCTTCAAAGCTTGCCAGAATGCCAGATGCTGTTCCAGAAGGCGACATAACCCCGTAACCTACGGTTGTTATTGTTTGTGATGAAAATAGAAAAGCATTAAGGAAGTTATCTATAAAATAAGGCGATTCATAAGCAGAAATATCATTAACACCAATAAAAACATACCCTAACGCAAAAAGAACATTTATTAAAATGTATGCTAATAAAACATAACAAAAAAAAGAAATCCACGAAATCCTAATTAAATAGGAATACGTGGATTCAAATATGCTTTTTTTATTAATATGGCTTGTATTAAACCGCCCGTCTTCTGTAATAAATCTTTTTACATTTTTAGTGGCATTTAATCCAAACCCAATATCCTTAAGTCTTTTAACCATTAATTTTATTTGTGGCTAAAATAGGAAAACTATTTATCTTCTGTTTTAGTGCAGCTGTTGCCTCCATTAAAGGAAGTCTCACTTTCCCAGTGCTTAATCCTAAATTCTCAAACACAGCTTTAATTCCAGCTGGATTTCCTTCTTCAAAAATATAATCTATAATATCCATTAATTGGAAATGGATATTATTTGCATCATCCAAATTACCTCTTAAAGCATAACGTACCATTAAAGAAAACTCTTTTGGCAACCCTTGCCCAATAACAGAAATAACACCAGCTCCACCAGCAAGAATCATCGGTAACGTAATCATATCATCCCCAGAAATTACTAAAAAGTCTTTTGGTTTGTCTTTAATTAAACGCATAGCTTGGACAATATCTCCTGCTGCTTCTTTTACTCCAATAATATTTTTAAAATCGGTTGCAAGACGAATAATTGTTTTTGGCAGTACATTAGAACCTGTTCTTCCAGGAACGTTGTATAAAATTATTGGCAACGGAGAAACCTCTGCTATTGCTTTAAAATGCTGATAAATTCCTTCTTGTGTAGGTTTATTATAGTAAGGCGATACTGATAAAATTGCATCAAAAGCACTAAGATCGCTTGTTTGAAGTTCGTTTACTACCTCAGCAGTATTATTACCTCCAACACCAACAACCAAAGGAACACGTCCACTATTAGCTTTTACTATTGTATGTTTTACAAGTTCTTTTTCCTCCTTAGTAAGTGTAGCAGATTCTGCAGTAGTTCCTAAAACCACCAAATATTCTACTCCCCCATTAATTGCATGGTTTACAATGTTGATTAATGCATCCACATCAACACTTAAATCTTCTCTGAAAGGTGTTACTAATGCAACTCCCGTTCCTAAAAACTTTGACATAATCATATCTTTTTTAAAATAGAAAGGTATTTAACTAGTTCATTATTAAACTGAGAAAAATCCTTTTCATCTGTCTTCAATACTAAATTGTTTATCGCTTCTCCTTCGCTAGTAATCCCTACTTTTAACTCACTTTTAATTAAAGCTGAAACTAGCGTTAAATAAATATTCGGTTCTGTATAATAATTAATCACAATATCATAATCCCGCTTTAAAAACTCGCTTACTTCTTCACTTTTAATTTTTCCCTTCATACCGAAGGAATTATCTGTAAAAACAGGTATCAAATAATTTACATTCTTATAAAACTTATTTACATACCCAATAATATAAACGTCTTCATTACTTATATTTATAGCTTTTGCTATATCCATAAGTGGTTTGTAATCTACCAGCTTGTCATAATTAATAACAATAGCAAGCGAACGCACAGCACCAGTGTCTCCAGCAGACTGAACTTGGTTTAGAACTGACTTCTGAATTGCTTTTTTTATTGATTTTTCTTTAAGGCCCTTAAAAATCATTTACATTTCCGTTATTTTTGCAAATGTAAAACTTTCAATAGTTCCTGATATTAAAATTAAGAATCTTATGCCTCTTAAAACTAAACATTTTGTTATATTTATAACAATTATAGGTTTCATCTCTTGTAATCAAGGGATTAACTCCCCCCGTAGTATTACAGGAAAAAGAATAAATATAACAGATTCTATAGCTAGCGTGGATAGTATAGATCAATTTATAACACCTTATCGCGAGCATATTGAAGAAGTTTTAGACGCACAATTAGCGTATAATCCTACTAATTTGTCTAAAAATGATGGTAAATTAAACTCTTCTATCGGAAATTTGATGGCAGATATTACTTACGAACAATCTAATCCAATTTTTAATAAACGTACAGGAAATAACATAGATTTTGTGCTTTTGAATCACGGAGGAATTCGCGCAGCAATGTCAAAAGGAAAAGTTAGCCGAAGAACAGCATACGAAATTATGCCTTTTAAAAATGAAACTTATGTGCTAGAATTGTCCGCAGAAAAAGTAAAAGAACTTATTTCTTTTTTAGCTGAAAAGCAAACTGCTCACCCCATTAGTAAACAATTACAAATAATTCTAAACAGGGATAGCTCTGTAAAAAGTAGCACCATAAACGGAAAACCTATTGAAGACAATAGAACCTATTTTGTAGCAACTTCAGATTTTCTTGCAACGGGCGGAGACCATATGAACTTCTTTAAGAATCCAATTCAAACTATAGATATTAATTATTTATTACGAAACGAATTGATAGATTATTTTGAAAAAGTAGACACTATTAAAGCGAGTACCGATAACAGATTTATAAAAAAGTAAGTAATGAAAAGAAGACAATTTATAAACAATACAGTAGCAAGTACTGCATTCATAACAGCTGGCGGACTTTCGTTAACTTCTTGTTCTACGGAAAGAAAAAAACATATTACAATACTCCACACCAACGATGTGCACAGTCATATAGACCCATTCCCTGCCACCGATGCCAGAAACCCTAACCAAGGAGGAGTGGCTAGACGAGCTACTTTAATTGAACAAATAAGAACAGAAAATCCAAATACACTTTTATTGGATGCTGGAGATATTTTTCAAGGTACTCCTTATTTTAATTTCTACGGAGGTGAAATTGAATTTAAGTTAATGAGCATGTTAAAATACGATGCTGCTACCCTTGGAAATCACGATTTTGATAATGGTATTGACGGCTTGCTTTCTCAGCTTCCAAATGCAAAGTTCGAAATTATAAACGGTAATTACGATTTTTCCAACACCATTATGGATGGACAAATAAAGCCCTATAAAATTTTTACTAAAGACGGTCTTAAAATTGGAGTTTTTGGGTTAGGAGTTGAGTTGGAGGGTCTTGTTACTAAAGGACTCTATAAAGAAACCAAATATCTCGATCCAATTGAAATTGCACAAGATTTAACCCGAGAACTAAAAAAAGAACAAAAATGCGACCTTGTTATTTGTTTATCACATTTAGGTTTTAAATACCAAGATAACACTGTTTCTGATATTGTTTTGGCACAAAACACGGAAAACATCGATTTAATTATTGGTGGGCATACACATACTTTTTTAGACAAACCAGTAGTAGAAATCAACAGAAAAGGACAAAAAGTACTTATTAACCAAGTTGGTTGCTATGGAATTTATTTAGGGAGAATCGATTTTTATTTTGACGAAAAAGAAAAATCTTCAGATGGAATTAGTATAAACGTATAAAATTATAGCTCTTAATAAATTTCAGAAGAAAGAAATAACCTATTACTTTAACTACTACCACTGTAAAATCAAAAAAGAATAATTCAAAAAGGTAATTATCTATTGCCATTATAATATCTCCAATTAAAAAACAAACAGCTACCATAACTGGGTAGAAATTTACTTTTGTTTCATTATTAAAATAATTAACTAAGGAAATAATTGTAAAAGCACTCAAAACAATAGAATAAGCCAAAACAAAAGGGTACAAATCTCCCATCTGACTACCGAAGATGTCTTTTATGGAATAATTAAAATATACAAACCAAAGTGTAATTACAGGTAGCGCAGAAAATATAAGCTTTTTAGCATTAAAATCTTGGATAGCTCTGTAGCAAACCAATGCAAAAACTAAATGATGAATTCCAAAAGTAACCAAATACAAACGGGAGGTATACCTGTTAAAATCTAACATAAAAACATCTCCTAAGAAGCAAAAAATCAACAATAACATTGGAATTAACTCCAATTTATTTTTATAGAAATAGTAATTAAAAAACACCAATGGAATTAATGAAACTTTAGCAATATTGGCTACTAATTTTACATGAAGAAGTGATGCTATTAGGAATACAGCACTGAAAATAAAATAAAGCGTCAAAATTTGTCTGCTGTTCATAACATGTTCAAAAATTCATCTTCAGAAATAATGGTAACACCTAGTTTTTCTGCCTTTTCCTTTTTGCTAGGTCCCATTTTATCTCCAGCAACCACATAAGTTGTTTTTGAAGAAATAGACGAAGCTACTTTTCCGCTGTTATCTTCAATTAGTTTTTTAAGTTCATTTCTTGAAACTTTCTCAAAAACACCAGACACTACAAATGTAATTCCTTTGAACTTATCCGTAATATTTTCAAGCTTATCTGCAGAAATCTCCAGTTGAACGCCATATTCTTTTAAACGACTAACAATGGTTAAATTCTTTTCATTCTGAAAGAAATCGACTACACTTTCTGCTATTCTTATTCCAATCTCATCTACTTGCACCAGTTCTTCCGCGGAAGCATTCATTAAAGCCTCGATAGATTTGTACTCTTTAGCCAACTTTTTTGCCACTGTTTCCCCTACAAAACGAATCCCAAGCGCAAATAAAACTCGTTCAAAAGGAATCTCTTTAGATTTTTCAACTCCCTGAATGAGATTATCAGCAGATTTTTCTGCCATTCGCTCTAAAGGAATAACATCTTCCTTTTTAAGCGTATATAAATCGGCATAATTATTTATAAGTCCTTCTTTAAAGAGCAACTCTACTGTTTCTCCTCCAAGACCTTCTATATCCATTGCTTTTCGAGAAATAAAATGCTGTATCCGTCCTGTTATTTGTGGCGGACAACCGTAGGTATTTGGACAATAGTGTTGCGCCTCCCCTTCATTTCTAATTAATTCGGTACCACATTCAGGGCAATTTTCAATATAATGATGTGGCTCTGCATCAAGAGCTCGTTTGGTAAAATCTATCCCAACAATTTTTGGAATAATCTCCCCTCCTTTTTCAACAAAAACCTCATCCCCTTCTCGAACATCTAATTTTTCTATTTGGTCTGCATTGTGTAAAGAAGCTCTTTTTACAGTAGTTCCCGCCAAAAGGACTGGTTTTAAATTGGCTACTGGTGTAATAGCTCCCGTTCGACCAACTTGGTACGTTATACTTTCTAAAGTAGTAGATACCTGCTCTGCTTTAAATTTATAAGCCATTGCCCAACGAGGTGCTTTGGCTGTATAACCCAACTCATCTTGATGCTGAAAACTATTAACCTTTACCACTACCCCATCAATTTCATAAGGAAGTTCATGCCTATGGACATCCCAATAATTCACAAAATCCATCACTTCAGCAGTTGTTTTACAAAGTTTAGCAACTTCAGGAACCTTAAAACCCCATTCTTTTGCTTTTTGTAAACTTTCAAACTGACTTGTAATTCCTAAATTTTCTCCCGTAATATTATAAAGTAAACACTCTAATGGACGTTTTGCCACTTCAGCACTGTCCTGAAGTTTTAAACTTCCGCTGGCTGTATTTCTAGGATTCATATAAGCTTCTTCTCCAGCTTCCAAACGCTCCTGATTCATCTTTGCAAACCCTTCCAACGGTAAAACAATTTCTCCACGGATATCAAATTTCTGTGGGAAACTACCTTTTAATTTTAAAGGAACAGAACGAATTGTTCTTATATTATTAGTAACATTATCCCCCTGAAATCCGTCTCCACGGGTTACTGCCTTTTCTAAAACTCCATCTTCATACGTAAGGCTAATAGATGCTCCATCATACTTTAATTCGCATGTAAAAGCAACCTCTACATCTCCTAAAATACGTTGGATACGTTTTTCCCAATCTTCTAAATCTTCTTTTGAATACGAATTATCTAAAGAATACATCCGATGCTCATGTGCAATAGTTTCGAAGTTTTTACTAACCATTCCTCCTACGCGAACTGTAGGAGAATTTGCATCAAAAAATTCGGGATGTTTAGCTTCTAATTCTTGCAGTTCTTTAAGTTTAATATCAAACTCATAATCTGAAATTTCAGGAGTATCTAATACATAATAATTATAATTATGCTGAGACAATTCCTGACGTAGCGATTCAATTTTTTTTGCTATATCCATGAAAATAATAAAGTAAGAGTGCGTTCTTTTCTGATATCACAAATATAGGTTAATGAAGGATATTTTTATAATCTGAGCCGCTAATTAATCCTACATATTTAAACCAACAATAGATCTAAAAAAAAACAGATTTTATTTCACAACTTAATCTATCGGCTTTTTTAATTCATTCTCATACTTCCAGAAAGATCTAGAATCCATAAGGCTCAAAAATGCAAAACTCTAATAATTCGGAAACAAATTTGATCTAAAAAATAGTTAAACGCTCCCGTATCGAGCATATTCTTACTGCAATAGACTTCCTTATTTTTTCTGTCTTTTATTTTTGATATCCGATAGATGCAAGCCTTTTTCCCTTAAAAAAGAAGTGTTTTTAGGACTCCCAATTATCTGAGAAGAATATACCCCTGTATGACCAGAGAATAAATAAGCCGTACTACAAGCCAATGCAATAAAAACCCCTGCTTCAATTCCAAATAATTCTATCCCCATAACAGTACATGCTATAGGAGTATTTGTTGCTCCAGCAAAAACAGCTACAAATCCCATTCCTGCCAATAACCCCATTGGCAACGGGATAAACCAAATTAGCACATTTCCTAATGCTGCTCCGATGTAAAATAAAGGAGTTACCTCACCTCCTTTAAAACCTGCGCCTAAAGTGAAGGAAGTAAATAAAAGTTTTAGTAAAAAATCGTAAGAATTTAAATTCTCATTAAAAGAATCTACAATTGTTGGAATTCCTAATCCTATATATTTTGTGGTTCCTATTGCATAAACAGCAATAGCCAAAACTATCCCTCCTACAAAAGGTCTTAAAGGAGGATATTTTATGTGTTTTTTAAATAAATTACTCCAAAAATGGGTAGATTTTGAAAATAACATAGCTACCAATCCGAAAATAATTCCTGCTAATAATGCCCATAAAAGGTTTACAGGATTCATCTCTGCCACAGAAGAAATATGATAATGTGTATGAGATACATTCCAAACTTCACAAAAATAATTTGCAAAAACAGCTCCCATAAAACTTGGAATAATAGCATCCAAACGAATTCTACCCAATATTAAAACTTCCAATGCAAAAATCCCTCCTGCCAAGGGCGTTCCAAATACAGAAGCAAAACCAGCGCTAATCCCTACAATTAAAACAATTCTCCTATCTCGATTAGATAGTTTCAACAACTTTGTAAACCTATCTGCTATAGCTCCCCCTATTTGTACTGCAGTTCCCTCTCGTCCTGCCGAACCTCCAAATAAATGAGTAACAATAGTACCAAAAAGCACCAAAGGCGCCATACGGAAAGGAATTACCTTTTTTGGGGTATGAAACTCTTCCAACAACAAATTATTTCCTTTAACTACACTATTTCCATATAAATGATAGGACAGTCCAATAATAAACCCTCCTAATGGAAGTAACGCAATAATCCACAAATGAGCCTCTCTCCAATTTGTTGCCCATTCTAAACTTAATAGAAAAAAAGCAGAGACACTCCCTACAATGCTTCCTATTAAAGCACAAATTAAAATCCATTTAAAAAGATAAAATAATGTGGGAATTTGCTCTAGTGAGAACAAATAATCTTTGATTGTTTTGATATTCATTTTGACATATATATAATGATTCTACACTGGCATAAGCCATTATCAGTAGAAGTCATCAGCTCATTTTGAGCGGTTAAAGGCAGACCTCATTGCCAAATGTGATGCAAATATAGTAAAAAAGCTTACTTATAGAAGATGAAAAACAGATAAAAACAGGCTACTACTTCTCTCCCTTCATCATCCTGTTATTTCCAAAAAGATCCTTTTTAAGTTGATTATTGCTGAATTTATATTTCTCCATTAGTTCCAGCATTTCCTTCCCTAAATATTGATTAATTTCAAAATACAACTTCCCATCTTCTTTTAAATTACTCGAAGCTAATACAGCTATTATTTCATAAAAAAGTAGCGCATTATCATCTGCTACAAACAAAGCTGTTTCAGGCTCGTATGCTAAAACATTCGTATTCATTTCCTTCTTTTCAAGATTCCGAACATATGGTGGATTTGAAACTATAACATCAAATCGGCTTACTTCAGGAAAAATAATTGACAAATCTGAACACTTAAGAATATCTACTTCCGAAAATGTAACTTTTACATTATTACTTTCAGCATTCCTCTTTGCTATTTTTAGAGCTTCCGCAGAAACATCCAACGCATACACCCTTGCATTTGGTAAGTTTTTAGCAATAGCGATTGGAATACAGCCCGTTCCAGTTCCAATGTCAAGAATGTTTAAATTATCGCTTTTTGAAACATCTTTTAAAATCCATGAAACCAACTCTTCGGTTTCTGGGCGCGGAATTAAGGTGTGCTCATTTACCATAAATTCCATACCATAAAAATGAGCACTCCCTAGAATATACTGTATTGGCTTTTCTACTTTTAAAGCATTTAAAGCTGACTGAAATTTTAATAAACTGTTAGCTTCTATAACTAGATCTAAATCCTGCTGTATCTGAAAAGGTTTTAATTGTAAATACGCCTCGCAAAGCCAATTAAAAAAAGTTTTTATTTCCTCTAAAGGATACAAAGCCTCTAATTCGTTTTGATATAACCTTTTTATTTCTCCTAACTTCATTACCAATAAAATATTGTTTAAATAGCTCTAGTTTAGAATTACGTTGATTATTTGTTAGCTTTAATACCAATCCATATACCAGTGACTTCATGCTCTTTATTTTTTTGCTCGCCCAAAAGAAACGAAACAAAAAAAAGGAGTCTTATCAAATGAATTTTTTCAACATCCATACTGGGCAAGAATAATGACCCGTATTTCCCATTGGAGCTTCCAGATATTGAAATCCCGCTTTTTTATATAATTTTTGTGCGTCTGTCATATAAGGCATCGTTTCAATATAACATTGCTCATATCTAAACTCCTGAGCCTTGCTCAAACAAGTATGCATCATTTTCATTCCTAATCCTTTTCCACGTGTACTTCCCAAAAAATACATTTTTTGAAGTTCACAAACTGTTTCAGCCTCATTTGCTAAATGTGCAATTCCAGCACCTCCAACAACTTTCCCTTCAACCTCAATTACAAAATAACAAGCCCTTTCCTTATTATAAGTTTCATATAAATTCTCTAGCGCTTTATCTTCATAAGCCGTTCCTACTTTTGGAGCTCCCATCTCTACAATTACTTCTCTTACAATCTCAGCCATTCTTTCATTATCTTTTAGCTGAATTTCTCTTATATTCATGAAATATTACAATGTTTTAATAGTATTTTTGCCTTGATAAATTTCGGGATGAATATACACGATTTCTACATAAAAAGATGCATCGAACTTGCTAAAAATGGATTAGGAACCACCTACCCAAACCCCATGGTTGGCAGTGTTATTGTTGCTAACGGAAAAATAATTGGAGAAGGTTACACAAGTCCTGCTGGACAAAACCATGCAGAAGTAAATGCTATCCAAGCTGTTAAAGACACCACTTTGTTAAAAGAAGCAACTATATATGTTACGCTAGAACCATGTTCTCACTTTGGAAAAACGCCTCCATGTGCCGATTTAATTATTGAAAATAAAATTCCAAATGTAGTTATTGGAACTCTAGACACCAATGAAAAAGTTTGTGGTCGTGGTGTAAAAAAGCTTCTAGAAGCAGGCTGTAATGTTACTATTGGTGTATTAGAAGACGAATGTAAAGAAATTAATAAGCGTTTTTTTACTTTCCATGAAAAGAAGCGTCCATATATAATTTTAAAATGGGCAGAAAGCAGCGATGGATTTGTAAGTCCGATACAAACTGATGAAAGAAAACCTGTATGGATTACAGAAGAAATTTCAAGGCAATTAGTACATAAGTGGCGAGCTGAAGAACATGCTATTTTAGCGGGAACAACCACAGTTATTAAAGACAATCCTAAATTAAATACTCGCCATTGGAAAGGCAATTCTCCTACACGCATCATTATAGATAAAGAATTAAAAATTCAAAGAGAATCTAATGTTTGGGACGATTCTCAAAGCACCATTTTTATTATTGATAATACCACAGATACTCCCAAAAAAGGATACAAAAACACCACTTTTGAGACGGTTAACTTTAAAAATAATTTAGCCGAGGAAATTACAGCTGTTCTTTATAAAAACAATATCCAAAGTATTATTATTGAAGGAGGAAGTAAAACCCTACAAACATTTATAAATTCTAATTTGTGGGATGAAGCACGTGTTTTTGAAGGCAATGCAATTTTTAAAGAAGGTACTAAAGCACCCAAATTAACCCCATCTACCTTAATTACAAAGAAAACCCTTGGTTCTGATTCTTTAAAAATTTATAAAAACTATTAAAATGCTAGAAACAAATGCACAGAAAAATACCATTAAGAATATTGTATTTGATTTTGGCGATATTTTTATAGACTTGGACAAATTGGCTTCCATGAGATTAATTCATAAAGAATTTCCTGAGTTTACTTTAAATCAGGATATAATTAATACTAATAATGAGTATGAAAAAGGCATAATCTCCACAACAAATTTTATAGAATCTTATAAAAAATCGCTTCCTAATATTTCAGATGAAAGGTTAAAAGAAATATGGAATGCTATTATCTTAAAAATCCCTACACATAGATTAGCTTTTATTGAAGAACTATCGCAAAAAGGCAATTATGAGCTATTTTTGCTTAGCAATACAAATGAGCTTCATATAGAGCAAGTAATAAAAAATAACGGTTTAAAAAGCTACCATCGTTTTAAAAATTGTTTTAATAAATTCTATCTTTCTCATGAAATCAAATTCAGAAAACCCAATAGAGATATTTTTGAATTTGTTTTAAACGATAATAATATCATTCCAGGAGAAACCCTTTTTATTGACGACACTTTAGAGCACATCAATACTGCTAAACAAATGGGATTTCATACTTGGAATTTAATTCCTGGAAAAGAAGATATAACAGAATTATTTAGCAAAGATTATCCGTTCAAGGATTAATTATGTTAGTAACTCCTATCTTGAATTGTTAACATTTTATAAGTTTGCATCCTAAGAAATCAAATTACTTTGGAAGATTTATATAAAACCCTAGTTAAACCAACAAGTGAAGTCCTTTTTAAAGATAAAGGAAGTAAGTTTTTTGGATATGCTTTCCCTGTTGAGAATGAAGAAGATATAAAATATTTTTTAGAAGAAATAAAAAATAAACACAGCAGTGCACGCCATCATTGCTACGCATGGCAAATAGGAACCGAAAAAGACAAAATTCAGTACCGAGCCAATGACGATGGAGAACCATCCAATACTGCTGGAATGCCAATTTACGGACAACTACAATCTTTTGATATTACCAATGCATTAATAATTGTTGTACGTTATTTTGGAGGCGTAAAACTAGGTGTTGGCGGACTTATAAACGCCTATAAAACTACCGCTCAAATGTGCTTGGAAGCAGTAGATATTATAGAAAAAACAATTGATATTCACTATAAAATTACCTTTGAATACAAGCACATGAACACAGTAATGCGAATTATAAAGGAGAAGAATTTAAACATTGAAAGTCAAACAATGAATCTATCTTGTGAAATCGTTGTTAGTATTAGAGAAAGTCAAGCAGCACAAGTCCCTATTTCCTTCGAACCTTTTTATGAGATTAAATTAACCGAGTTGTAGTATTTCTCATAATTTATTTAGAATATAATCTGGACAGCGCATAGGTCTTAAAGTTTCACTATTAATAAATGCCAAAATTGTGTTCCCTTCAGCAATAATATCTCCTACTTCGTCAAAAATTGTATAATCAAATTCAATCTTAACCGTAGGTGTTTTTTTCAATCTAGCTTCTACTGTTAATAAATCGTCATACTTTGCAGATTTCTTATAATTAAGCTGTAGGGACACTACAGGGAGCATTACTCCATTTTCCTCCATCCAACGATAGGAAACCCCAAGTGCTCGCAACCATTCAACTCTCGCAATTTCAAGATATTGAGCATAATTACCATGGTATACCACCCCCATTTTATCGGTTTCACTATATCGAACTCTTATGTTAATTTTATTTGTTTTCTCCATATAAAAATGTATTTTACGAGTGTTAAGAAATTATGAACAGAAAGTTAACAAGCATGCGAAAAAAAAAGAATAAATTCAACCTACTTTCATTTTTTTTTTCAATTTTTTGTTCACATATTTGTTTAATCTTTTACGATAGTTGATTTCTAAAATTCTATTCACTATCAAACCTGACTAACTATTAAAATAATATCAAAGAATGAACGTAACTGCGGAATCCGTATGGGAAAATTGTCTACACTTTATAAAAGACAACATACAACCTCAAGCATATAAAACTTGGTTTGAACCCATAAAGTCTGTAAAGTTAACGGATAATGCTTTGAGTATCCAGGTTCCGAGTAAGTTTTTTTACGAATGGTTGGAAGAACATTACGTAAAACTCCTTAAAGTAGCTTTAACCAAAGAATTAGGAGAAAACGCAAAGTTGGTGTATGTTATTAGAATGGAAAACACCTACGGCAACAAACAACCGTTTACAGAAAGTATCCCGAGTTCCAACAGAGCAACTATGCAACCACAAGAACTTGACGTTCCTGTAAAACACAAGAATCCAGAATTAAAAAATCCTTTTGTAATTCCTGGAATTCGAAATATCAAAATAGAATCTCAATTAAATCCAAATTATAGTTTTGACAATTTCTTAGAGGGCGATTCTAACCGATTGGCACGTTCTGCTGGATTAGCAGTTGCAAACAAGCCCGGCGGAACCTCTTTCAACCCATTACTTATATTTGGAGGGGTTGGACTTGGAAAAACTCACTTAGCGCATGCTATTGGTGTTGAAATAAAAGACAAATATCCAGAAAAAACAGTTTTATATATTTCTGCGGAAAAGTTTACGCAACAATATATTGAATCTGTTAAAAAGAATACCAGAAACGATTTTATTCATTTCTATCAACTTATTGATGTTTTAATTATTGACGATGTTCAGTTCTTCTCAGGAAAATCTGGAACACAAGATGTATTCTTTCATATTTTCAACCATTTACATCAAAACGGAAAACAAGTAATTCTTACTTCAGACAAAGCTCCTGTAGATATGCAAGATATTGAGCAACGCTTACTATCTAGGTTTAAATGGGGATTATCTGCTGAATTACAAAATCCTGATTTCGAAACACGTATTTCTATCCTAAAAAATAGACTCTACCGAGATGGTGTTGAAATGCCAGAGGAGATTATAGAATGTGTTGCAAGAAATATTAAAACAAATGTTAGAGAATTAGAAGGCGCCATCATCTCTTTGATAGCTCAATCTTCTTTCAATAAAAAAGAAGTAACAATTGAACTTGCCAATCAAATTGTTGAAAAGTTCGTTAAAAACACCAAACGTGAAGTTTCTATAGACTACATTCAAAAAGTAATTTCAGATTATTTCCAAATGGACGTAGAAACACTTCAGTCTAAAACTAGAAAGCGTCATATTGTTCAAGCTAGACAATTAGCCATGTTTTTTGCTAAGAAATACACCAAAGCCTCTTTGGCTAGCATTGGTTCTCAAATTGGAAAAAGAGACCATGCCACCGTTTTACACGCCTGTAAAACTGTTGATAACTTAGCAGAAACCGATAAACAATTTAGAAAATACATAGACGACTTAAGTAAAAAGTTTGCCCAATAATGCGTGTAAAAGTACTCATGGTTTGCTTAGGAAATATTTGCAGATCTCCATTAGCAGAAGGTATTTTAAAAGCTAAAGTGGATCCAAACAAAGTTTTTGTGGATTCCGCAGGAACTTCTAATTACCATATTGGAAGCTCTCCAGACCCAAGATCTATTCAAATTGCTTCCAAATACAATATCGATATTACCAATCAACGTGGGAGACAATTTACCCAGAAAGATTTTGAGGATTTTGATTTGATCTTTGCCATGGACAACAGTAATTATAAAAACATTGTCCAGCAAGCAAAAAATGAAACTGATAAAGAGAAAGTTCATCTCATCCTCAACAAATTAACTCCAGAAGAAGACCTAGATGTTCCTGATCCATATTATGGCGGAGTAATGGGGTTTGAAAATGTCTACAAAATGCTCGATGAAGCTACTGATGCTATTGTAAAAGAAATTTCTATTTTATAGTTTCTTTGTATCTTAGAGCCAAAATTTGCTCATGACTTCAGAAAGTAACACTAAGGGAAAACTATACTTAATCCCAACAACATTAGGTGAAGTAG
>Ga0114902_1000067_pt1 | contig 86561 bp, 84 predicted proteins | sample MalvireepMed_s12_FD_87291 | JGI IMG/M metagenome (GOLD analysis project Ga0114902, IMG submission 87291) | Marine viral communities from the Global Malaspina Expedition - Malaspina viral metaG DeepMed_s12 | ecosystem: Environmental > Aquatic > Marine > Oceanic | place: Mediterranean Sea... | reverse complement strand
CCGGTGCGTGTGCCACCCGGATCGAAAATATTGGCGCGCAGTTTCATGTTCTCATTCTCGTCGGCCCAACCGATGACGAGTGCTTCCATCCCTGCCTTGGCGGCCTGGTAGGGGCCCCAAAATGCACGCGGCTTTCGGGCAACGCTGGACGTCACAAAGACGGCGCGGGGCGTATCGGACTGATGCATCCAGGGCGAAAGGGTGCGGATCAGGTGGAAGTTGGAGGTGAGGTTCACCGCAATCGTCTCTTCAAAGCTGCGGGGACCACACGTCTCGACCGGGCCAAGCGTGCCAAGAATGCCGGCATTGGCAACGAGACCATCCAGACGACCAAAGCGTTCGCCGATCACCTTGCCGAGCGTCTCGATGCCCTTGGTGTCTTTCAAATCCATCGGCACAAGAACAGCTTCGCTGCCAAACGCGCGGATCTCGTCGTCAAGCTTCTGCAGCGCGGCCTTGGAGCGGGCAACCGCAATGACGATGTTGCCTTGACGGGCAAGCTCCAGCGCGGCGGCGCGGCCAATGCCACGCGAGGCGCCGGTAACAAGGACGAGCCTCGGGGAAGCGGAAGGGGTATCTGTCATGGCGCGGCTCAGGAAAGGCGATCAAGCGTCGTCCAGCAGGGAGAGCTGACGCTCTTTGTCGGATTCTGCATGTTCATTATCGACCAGCGGCGTTGGATAGTCACCCGTGAAGCAATGGTCGGAGAATTGTGGTTGCATCGGATTGCGCTGCGGCTCTCCAATGGCGGTATAGAGGCCCGGTACCGACAGGAAACCGAGCGAGTCGACGTTCAGTTCACTGACCATTTCCTCGTGCGTATGGATCGCCGCGAACAGTTCGGATTTGGCCGCCATGTCGATGCCGTAGAAGTCCGGGTTCAGGATGGGTGGGCTGGCCGAACGGAAATGAATTTCCTTGGCGCCGGCATCACGCACCATCTGGACGATCTTTTTCGACGTGTTGCCGCGCACGATGGAATCGTCGACGAGAATGACACGTTTGCCTTCCAGGACGGCGCGATTGGGGCTGTGCTTCTTGGAAACCGCGCTCTGACGTCCTGTCTGGGTCGGCTGGATGAAGGTTCGGCCGACATAGTGGTTCCGGATGATACCCATCTGGAACGGGATGCCGGACGCTTCGGAAAATCCGAGTGCAGCGGGCACGCCCGAATCCGGCACCGGCACGATGACATCCGCATCGGCGGGTGTTTCGGCGGCCAGCTGGTGTCCCATGCGGCGGCGTACTTCATAAATCGAACGGCCCTGAACGATGCTGTCCGGACGGGCGAAATAGACGTATTCGAACACACAGGGACTGGTCGGGCGCTGCGGAGCGAAGCGGTAGGATTCGACGCCCTTGTCGCTGATGATGACGATTTCGCCATTCTCGACTTCGCGCACGAACTCGGCGCCGATAATGTCCAGCGCGCAAGTTTCAGACGCCAGCACATACGCGTCGCCCAATTTTCCAAGGATCAATGGGCGCAGTCCAACCGGGTCACGCGCGCCGACCAGTTTCTTGCCGGTCAGGCCGACCAATGCGTAGCCGCCTTCGATTCTCTGAAGTGCGTCCACCAGGCGCGCGAGGAAATCTTTGCCCGTGCTGCGCGCGACGAGGTGAAGGATGACTTCCGTGTCCATGGTAGACTGGAAGATGGCGCCGTCCTTGACGAGGTCATGGCGCAGCTTGCGGGAATTGGTGAGGTTACCATTGTGCGCCACGGCGAACCCGCCCCCGGCGAGGTCGGCGAAGATTGGCTGCACGTTCCGCAATATGGTGCGGCCCTGTGTAGAGTATCGGTTATGGCCGATGGCAGCATGACCCGGCAGGCGCGTTCGGAGGTCTCCCCCGAAATGCTCTCCTACCATGCCCAAATGACGTTCCGAGGGGAATCGCTTGCCGTCAAAGGTAATCATTCCGCAGGCTTCCTGCCCGCGATGCTGGAGCGCATGCAAGCCAAGCGCTGTCAGCAGGCTGGCTTCATGATTTCCAAAGACACCGAAGACGCCACATTCCTCGCGGGGCTTGTCGTCATCATGATCGAAAAGGACCATTTGAGACGCACCTCCTGAGTGACGGTATTGCGACAAGGGCCTATTGCCCTGTTTTGCCCTCTGAGGGAAGGGCGGCTTGCACATCTTTTCCGACTTTCGACGCATTGTCGTTCACATAGTTCGCCATCTCGGCGAGTGGTGGGTACGTCATCGAATTCCGGATGAAGTCCGGGATCCGGCTCTCATCAAGCGCCAGATTGAGGAGCACGGCAAAGAAAACGAGGGCGATGGCACCGCGCGCAATGCCAAAGAACAGACCGGCGAAATGGTCGAACATGCCAATGCCGTCGGCGCCCTGGATGTTCTTGGACAGGCGCTGGCCAAACCATGCGACCAGAACATAAACAATGATGAATGCGACAACGACCAGGGCAAGATCGCCCAGCAACGGGTCCACGCCTTCCGGCACCAGCGTGCGCACGCCGTCTGCAAAGAAGCGGCGGGCATAGAAGGCGGCGGCCAGGGCGGCGATGAATGATCCGAGTGTCGCGATCTCGCGCAGGAACCCTCTGGCAAATGCCATGATCGCGGAGATCACAATGACTGCAACCGCGATAGCGTCGAAAGCTGTAATGGACTCAAGCATTTTGGGCGTCCGGAGCGAGAAGGTGGGCGAGATCGATAAGCCGTTTAATTGGGGTGATCGTCAAGCCATCCACTGAAGTCGGACTGCCTTCGGGCACATAGGCATGGGTGAAGCCAAGCCGGACGGCTTCCTTGAGACGTTGCTCCATGCGGGCCACCGGGCGCACTGCGCCCGACAGGGCCACTTCGCCGAAGAACACGGTCCGCTCGGGCACAGGCGTATCGGCAAGGGAGGTCAGCAGCGCCGCCGCCGCGCCAAGGTCTCCGGCTGGCTCGCCAATGCGATAGCCGCCTGCGACCGAGAGATAGACATCCATGCCCGACAGGCTGATCCCGCAGCGCGCTTCCAGCACGGCGAGCAGCATGGCAAGACGCCCGCCATCCCAGCCGACGACGCTGCGCCGGGGCGTGCCATAGGCGCTTTTGGCCACCAATGCCTGCACTTCGGCGAGCACAGGACGTGAGCCTTCCATCGCCGCATAGACCGCTGCCCCGCCTTCGCCATCGCCATCGGCTGACAGGAACAGGGCAGACGGTTCCTTGGCCGGGGCGAGGCCGTATTGATGCATTTCGAAGATGCCGATCTCGTCAGTCGGGCCGAAGCGATTCTTCACGGCGCGCAGGATGCGAAACTGGTGTCCGCGCTCACCCTCGAAATAGAAGACGGCATCGACCATGTGCTCGACCACGCGCGGACCGGCAATATTGCCCTCCTTGGTGACGTGCCCGACGAGCACCAGCGCGGCGCCGGATTTCTTGGCCCAGCGAGTCAGTTCCTGCGAGCAGGCCCGGACCTGGCTGACCGAGCCGGGCGCGGCCTCAAGACTGTCAGACCACATGGTCTGGATGGAATCGATCACCACGAAATCAGGTTTGGCCGCTTTCAGCGCCGAAAGGATCTTTCGAAGGTCGGTTTCGGTGGCGAGGTCGACCGGGCTTTCGGCAACCTTCAGTCGCTTGGCGCGCTCCTGGATTTGCGCGGCAGCTTCCTCGCCAGACACATAGACCGTTTTCACGCCGTTGCGGGCGAGTCGCGCGGCGACCTGCAACAGCAGGGTCGATTTGCCGATACCGGGGTCGCCGCCGATCAGCGTGGCGGATGATGGCACGATGCCGCCGCCGAAGACGCGGTCCAGTTCTTCCACACCCATGACGATGCGTGCCGGCGTTTCGGTCTCGGCGTTCAGAGCGACGAATTCTGTCTTGCTGGAGCGCTTCGTGCCGGCCTTGGGCGCAGCGAGACCGCCCGGCGTGCCGCCGACCGTCTCCTCGACCAGCGTATTCCACTCGCCACAGCCCGCGCATTTGCCACTCCACTTGGAATGAACTTCGCCACAGGATTGGCACACAAAGGCAGTCGTCGCGGTCTTGGCCATGGTCAGAGAGATATGAGGGTTTGCGGGCAGGGGAAAGGGTTCGCTTTCGGTCCGGGCTGCAAAAGTGAGGGCGCGGGATGCCGGTTGCATTGCTGCAGACGGTCAGGTTCGCAGTCTCTTGTGTTCGCACGCCGGGGGCGGCAAACATCGGCCGCATGTCGACTGATAATCAAAATCCCGGAAACGACGGCCGCAGTTCAGGCCGACCGTTCGCGCCGCTGCAGCCTGCGCGGCAATTGCTGGGAGAGAAGCGTTACCGGGAGGCCCATGCTTATTGCCGGAACGCGCTGGAGCAGGACCCGGACTGCGCCGATGCTTTTTTTGTGCTTGGTATCATCAATTATGAACACAACCAGTTCGAGCGCGCCCTGAAACTGTTCGAACGCGCGCTTGAGAAAGGCCATCCCGAGCCGGGAGCGCACGTTCAGGCCGCGCGATGCTACGCCAAGCTGACTTTGCCGAAGCAGGCGCTCATACATATTGAAGCCGCCATAAAACTACAGCCATCGGACGGTTTCACGCTGGCATCTATCGGCGCCACGTTGAGCGCCCTGGATCGGCATGAGGAAGCGGTCGCCTTTCACAGGCAGGCCGCGACCGCCTCTTCGAATGATCCGATCGTCTTCTTCAATCTTGGTTCGTCCCTGCAATTCATTGGTGATTTTGAGGGGGCAAGGAAAGCGTACCGAACCTGCCTCCAATTTGCGCCTCAGTACATTCCGGCGCGCGCCTATCTCGCGCTGATCACGAAACACAGCCCAGAGCAGAACGCAGTCGCGGAGCTTGAGGCCGCTTGGCAGCAGCGGCACCCGCGAGACATTGAAGGCGGGCTTCAACTCGCCCATGCCATTGCAAAAGTGCATGAGGACCTGGCCGACCCGGCAGCAGCCATGGACTGGCTGGACAAGGGCAAGGCCCTGGTGCGTCAGAATATTCCCAGTCAGCGAATGCAGAATCAGGCCAGTTTCGAAGCCGCCGAAGCGCTGTGCCATACGCTCGGCGTGAACAGTGAGGTTCAAACTGGCGGCCCGATTTTCATTGTCGGCCTGCCGCGTACCGGCACCACACTTGTCGACCGTATCATTTCCAGCCACTCCGGCATCGTGTCTGCGGGAGAACGCCCGGAGTTCGGAGCTTTCCTGAAGCGCGCAGTCGGCAATGACAGCGCGGACATGCTGGACGCTCGTACGATCAAGGGGGCGGCCGGAACCGACCTGTTGGCGGTCGGACAAAACTATATCGAAAGTGTGCAGGGAATATTGAACGGCGCGCAGCGCTTCACCGACAAGATGCCGATCAATGCCTTACTTGTTCCGGCCATACTTGCCGCCTTGCCGAATGCGCGCGTGATCTGTTTGCGGCGACAGCCTGCCGATAGTGTGTTGAGCATCTATCGCCAGCTGTTCGCCCTGTCGGCATTGCACTATCGTTGCGCGCACAGTCTTGAAGACCTGGCGGATTATGTGGCGCGCTTTCATGGTCTTGTTGAGACTTACACGGGCGCGCTCCCGTCCTCGCGGTTCACTCTGGTTGACTATGAGACCCTGGTGGAGGAACCCGAGGCGGAAACCCGGCGGCTTCTGGAATTTTGCGGTCTCGACTTCGAGCAGGCATGTCTGGACTTTCAGGAGAATAGCGCGCCCGTGGCCACCGCCAGCGTCGCCCAGGTGCGCCAGCCCATGTATCGATCATCTGTGGACCGTTGGAAGCGCTATCAGCCCCAGCTTGAGCCAGCCCTTGAGATACTTCGGAAGGCTGGACGACTCTAGGCGTCGCGTCTCAGAGCTGTGCCGGGGGAGACGCATCATGGGTGTCCGTTTCGGGAGGAGACGTCTCGGTCGCCGCGCTGTCGCCACAGGTGAAAGCGGCAAGCCCTTCCGGCATTTTCCCGTCTGTCAGACGCACGGCGCGGGCCGGTCCCCGGGCGTTGCCCGCGGTGAAGGCAAAGCGTCCGTCCAACACGTCGACATTGCGCTGGTAGAATGGGATGTAGCCCGAGAAGAGACGTTTGGAGAGGCTGGGCGCAAATTCGAACCGCCCGGTAGACGCACGGCGGGAGCCTTCAAACCGACCCGTCAAAGTGACCGAGTTGATCTCTTTCGTGCCGACCAGACGGACCGGAAAGCGCGCGGTGGCAGGGATCGGTTTGAAGGCTTCCTGGATCTTCTCGCCATCGCCCACCACCGGAGCCGATAGCGGATCATCTGACAGGAAAACCCGCCAAGCCAGGTGCAAACCCTCATAACGTGTGAAGTCGGCCTCTTCGGTGCAGGTGTCGATGTGCCATTCCCCGTCGAGGCGAAATTTCTCGTATTGCAGCCAGCCCGTAAAGGCGAGCGATAGCGCCGTGAAGGCCACCGAAATATATTTGATGAAATCCATCATGGCGCGTCTCCCCGTGTTCCCGGCGGAGACTGCGCCTGAAGATCAGTCTGGGGTCAAGTGGCAGAAAAGAATCTAAATCGCCGGCTGGATCGGGCCTTCGGCGCGTCCGTGGACGAACTGGTCGACATATTCGCTGCCGCTATTGTCGATGATGTCAGCCGGGCCGTGCCATATGATCTTGCCCTCATAGAGCATGGCGATGTTATCCGCGATCTTGCGCGCCGAGGCCATGTCATGCGTGATCGAGACGGCGGCTGCGCCGAGGCCGCGCACCTGTTCGAGGATGAGGTCGTTGATCGCATCGGCGGTGATCGGGTCGAGGCCGGTGGTGGGCTCATCGAAGAAGATCAGGTCCGGCTTGGAGATGATCGAGCGGGCGAGCGAGACGCGCTTCTGCATGCCGCCGGAAATCTCAGCCGGGTAGAGGTCGGCAACGTCTGAGCCAAGACGAACCTTTTTCAGCGTCTCGATGGCGAGTTCGCGCGCGTCCTTGCGCCGCAACTTGTCGACCTGCAGCAGGCGGAAGCCGACATTCTCCCAGACTGTCAGCGAGTCGAACAGCGCGCCAGATTGGAACAGCATGCCGATGCGGGCGCGCATCTTCTCGCGCGTCCTGCCGGTTGCGTTGGTCACGTCCTGCCCATCAAACCAGATCGTGCCGTCGGTCGGCGTCATCAGGCCGAGCGCATTTTTCAGCATCACCGACTTGCCCGAGCCCGAGCCGCCCAGCACGACGAGGCTCTCGCCCTTCTGCACTTCCAGGTCGACGCCCTTGAGCACTTCCTTGGAGCCGAAGGACTTCTTGACGTTTTCAAGTTTCAGGATGGGCGTGCTCACAGGCCAATCTCCACGAACAAGGTGGACAGGAGGTAGTTGGCGGCGAGGACCAAAACGGCCGCGCCAACCATGGAGAGCGTGGCCGCCCGGCCGACGCCGGTCGCGCCGGCTTCGGAGCGATCACCCTGGTAACAGCCCATGATGGCAATTACCGCGCCGAATACGACCGCCTTGATGACGCCGACAAGCACGTCTTCAGTCGTCATGAAATCCAGCGTGTTGCGCAGATAGGTCGTGGAGTCGAAATCAAGGCCATAGACGCTGACCAGCCAGCCCCCCATCACGCCAATCGTGTCAGCCACCAATACCAGAAGGGGCAATGACACGATCGCGGCAAGGAAGCGCGGCGCGTATAGATAACGATAGGGTGACGCAGAAAGCGTCTCCAGCGCGTCGATCTGTTCGGTCACCCGCATGGCACCGATTTCGGCGGAGATGCCAGCGGAAACCCGTCCGGCCAGCATCAGGCCGGTGATCGTGACGCCCAGTTCCCGCGTGATACCAAGCACAACAATGTTTGGCACGAATTGCTCCGCGCCGTATCGGCTTCCGCCCTCATAGATGTTGAGCGCCAGTGCCGCCCCGATGAAGACCGCTGACAGCCCCACTACAGGCAGGGAGTAGAAGCCAATATTGATGATCTGCCGCCAGATCTGGCCGACATACCAGCGCGGCGTGAACGCGGCGAATTTCACGCGAGCGGAAAATACCGTCAGTCGGCCAATCTCCGTGAAGAAGCCAAGCACGGCAGCGCCGATCCATTGAAGGGGATTGGGAACCCCGCGCTTACGGGTAGACACGTTCGACACGATTGCTGAGTCCTGTAAGTAATTCATACCCAAGCGTGCCAGCGCGGGCCGCTTGATCTTCAAGTTTGGCATGCGCGCCGAGGAATTCAACGCGCGCCCCGGATTTAGCGATGCCCTGTGCTTTTGAGACATCAATTGTGATGAGGTCCATGGAAATGCGACCGAGCACGGGGCAAGGCGTGCCATCAAGATAGGCAATCAGCGTGTCGCTACCGGATCGCGGAATGCCGTCGGCATAGCCCAGCGCAACCGTGGCGAGCGCTGTGTTGCCATCCAGCGTATGGGTTGCCCCATAGCCCACGGTTTCGCCCGCCTTGGCATGAAAGACACTGAGAATGCGCGCGTCGAGCGTCACGACAGGCTGCAGACCTACCGTGTCGGGCGGGGTCGAGCCGCCATAGAGCGCGATGCCCGGACGGGTCAGGTCAAAAGCGTAGTTCGGCCCCAGATAACACCCGGCGGAATTGGCCAGACTGGCAGGCGTGTCGGGGAAGGCGGATACGATCTCTGTGAACCGGTCAAGCTGGACCCGATTGAGAGCATGGTCCGGCGTGTCGCCGCAGGCCAGATGGCTCATCACCAGGACAGGTTGCAGCTTGTGTAGCTCGTCGCGCCGATGCATCAGCACACTGGAGGCAAGGCCGAGCCGGTTCATGCCGGTATCAAAATGCAGCGCGCAGGCCCCGCGCGGCGTGCGGGCCCAGAGTTCGACCTGTTCCTCGCTGGACAAGACCGGCGTCAGGTCCGCCTCGCGATAGGTTCGAAGATGGCTGCCGGTCGGTCCGTTCAAGACAAAGATGCGCGGACCAAAGCCCAGCGCTTTGCGCAGGGCCGTGCCTTCTTCGAGATGGGCGACAAAGAATGTGCTGCAGCCTGCCTTGGCCAGCGTCTGGGACACTTTTGCCGCGCCAAGCCCATAGCCATCTGCCTTGACCACGGCGGCCGTGGTGGCGGTCGGATTCAACCGGTCAATGGCCTGCCAATTGGCGGCAATGTTCGACAGGTGAATAGTGGCGCGCGGGCGGGAAGTCATGAAGGTTTCGATAGAAGCGTTTGGCCCCCGTGTCATCTACACAAAGCCGTCAGCTTCGCTCCTGATGCTCCAGCCAGGCGGAGCCTTTCATGTTCCAGACGGGCGTGAAAAAGACCATCCAGATGATCAGCGCGATCATGCCGCCTGCCGGGACGATAGCGATCTTCTGGGGGCCGAACAGGTCGACCAGTGCGCCCATGATGGCGGCACCGAACGGCGCACCGGCCATGAAGCCGAGCTGATAGATAGACAGGACGCGGGCGAGCTTTTCCTTTGGCGCGGCATCTTGCACGATCGAGCGGCTCATCGCGATGGAGATGCCGGCGGCGAGTCCCCAGATGAAGACGATGCCGAGGAAGACATAGTGCGGCACCTGCCACATCATGGCGAGGATGCTGACTGAGGCGAGGAATTGCGCGATCAGCAACAGGCGGCCCTGACGCTTGATGCGCTTGAAGATCGATAGCACGACGGACGAAACAAACGCGCCCATCCAGAAAGTGACGAACATGTCCCGGATGCCATCCGAGCCGAAGCCGTAGACGTCGCGGTTCACGATCGGCAGCACGACCAGGAAGGCACCGATCACGAAGATCCCGACGCCGAACATCAGCGCAGTCATCGCCCACAGCTTTCCGTCTGAGCGCACGGCATGGAAGCCCTCGGCGATATCGCCCAGAGCGGATTTGATGCCCTTGCCGCTGGTCGCGATCTGGCGGCCCCGGCCCAGCCAGAGGGCGAAGCCTGCGCCAAGCGCCAGGATGATGCCTTGAATGGCGAGCAGCTGTTCTGCCGGAATCGGGCCGATGCCAAACCCGCCGAGCCAGTCGGGCATCAGTGTACGCTTGTCAGCATAGCCGCCCACGATGAGTCCGCCGATCTGTGCGAGGAATTGCGCCATTGTCGCCAGGGTAACGCCGAGTTGGAGCGTGACCCCGGAGCCGACCCGCATGCGCCGCTCCACGACCTCATTCACGATGGAATCGCGCGCGGGCATCATGAAGGCGCCGACGGTGCCGATGGTCAGGCCGTAGATGATCATTGCGGGATAGGAGAGTTCGCCACGCGCAACAGCCAATGCGAGGAACAAGGCAGGTGTAGCGGCCAGCAGGTGCAGAATAATGAGCAGACGTTTGCCATCTGCGCGCTCGGCCACCACGCCGCCGATCAGCAGGAAGATGACTGACGGCGCCGACAGCGCCATATTGGCGAGGCCAAGGGCCAGGCCATCCATGTGCAGGTGTTCCTTGCCCGTGATCAGATAGGGGAACAGGACCATCTGGAGGCCAAAGGCCATGAACCAGCTGAGTTGGACCATCAGATAGGCGGGCAGTTCGATTTTCACGCCACGGCGTAGCTGGCGGGCGCGCCAATGGTTTGCCGTTGCCAGCAGGGAGGCACCAGCCCCAATCGCTTCGCTGACGCCGCTGACGGGGGACGTGATGTCCTCGGCCGCGTCTTCGGCCATCTCGTCGATGAAGTCGTCCATCTTGTCTGGCATGCGCGCTCCGGAGCAATTGGCGGGACTGTATGAAGACGGCCCCGAGAAGGAAAGCCCCCGGCCTTGCGACACATGAAGACTGATGTCCATCATCGATGCGCAAGAAACGGGTGGGACGCCATACGCACATGTGCTGATCCTTGCTGGTACCAAGGAGAGCAGGACATGATTTCATAAACAGCGCGCGGCAAGGCCTGATCGAGTTGGTGTCACGGGATCTTCGCGCATAGTTCAGTTGCCACGACGCCGAGGTATGGTTAGCTTCCATCTACTGGCCCCCGGTAAAAGGTATGTAGAATGCGTCTGTTCCGGCATATTGTGAGTTGGGCCCTGGCCCTGTTCCTGATCGCGATGTTCGTTCAGGCGACCATTCACCCGCTGCCCAATCCGCCGGAAGGTATGGTGAAGTTCTTCGACCCGCCGGGCGAGAACATCGTATTCCAGACCATTGCGGCGAAATCAGGCATCAGCCTTTATGAACCGGCCGGCCGTGTTGTCGTAGGCCTGCTGGAACTGGTGGCGGCGCTGTTCCTGATCTTGCCGATGACGCGCCGGTTCGGGGCGTTCATGTCTGCGGGCGTGCTCGGCGGGGCAGTTGCGATGCATCTGTCGCCTTGGTTGGGCCGGGAAGTGCCAGTGTCACTGGATCCGCAGAACACAGCCACCGATGGCGGCATGCTGTTCATGCTCGCGATCGTCATGTTGGTATCCAGCCTGTTGCTGATGGTTGTGCACCCCGGTTCTGAAGAGCGGAACTAGCGCTCAGCACCATCTCCACAGACCGTTAACCGTTTGCTGCAACAGTTTTCGTCATTGCGAAAACGGCCACACGTATGGAAGATCCCTTGGAACCGCTGCAGATGCCACCGATCGGTCGCGCGCGGAACGCATTGTTCCGGCGATTGCTGGACCTTGTTGCCATGCCAGCGTCCCGATTGGCCCATCAGGACCGCCATATGGTGGGCGATATCCTGTTGGAAGTGTTGTTTCACGCCGAAGAAACCGATCGGGAAATGTGCGCCCGTCGCCTGTCGAACCACCGCGAAGCTCCGAAACGTGTCTTGCGCTATCTCGGCCAGTGCTCATTCCGCGTTGCGCAGCATGTGCTTGAGGAAAATGAGGGCTTCGATGCCTGCGACTTGCGGGAAATCTGCATGTCCGGGACCCAGGAACACCGAAAAGTCATTGCCGAGCGCAAGCTTGTGCCCGATTCGGTCTGTGAATATCTGGCGGAGTTCGCCGAAATTCCCGTCGTGAAGGTGATGCTGGCCAATAATGGCGCGATCATGCCCGAACAGGCGATCGACAAGCTGGTTGCCCGGTCGCGCGGGGACGAATCACTCTGCGCGCTTCTGGTTGAGCGACTGGAAACCAAACCGTCTCAAGCCATGGCCATGTTCTGGTGGAGCGACAGCACGACCCGCAGGAAAATTCTTCAACGCCATGCCGCCGATCGCCTGGAAGTAATCGACACCTGCCGCGACGTGTTTGAACTTGCCGCAGAAGAGAATTGGGCCGATCCGGTTACGCGCAAGGCAATTCAGCTGATCGAACGGCGCCAGCGCAATCGCGCGGCGATCGACAAGAGTCCCTATGACAGTCTCGAGGACGCGATCAACGCATCCGCGCTGGAGGGACTGGATTCCGAACTCGCGCAGGAAATCGGTTACCTCGCGGGCCTCAAGCCAGTGACGGCGGCAAAGATTCTGACGGACAAGGGTGGAGAGGGGATCGCGGTGCTGTGCAAGGGCACCGGGGTCAAGCGCGACTTTCTCCCCGTCCTGTGGGCGGGCTTGAAACGTGACCTGGAAACCGGAACGGGAGAGATCGATCCCGATTTTGCCCGCGTGGCCGAGATCTATGAAATCATGACCGTCGCCAAGGCGCAGACCACGCTGCGCTACTGGAACTGGTCGCTGTCTTCGGCTTTCTCTCCGAACGCTCTATCGTCCGCCATCGACGATGTGCCGGCCAATGAGGAAGCCAGCTTTTCCTCGCCGCAACGTACCGCGCGACTCGTTTTTGGCAGGTAGCGACACAAAACCATCCGAAAAGCACTTTCCAAGACGCGCGCGGGCCTTTAGGTCAGGGCGTTCATTGTATTGGGTCATCTATGAAAGGGGCGCGTGTGGCGTACTTTCTGGGGTTGCTGGTTGCACTGGTCGGCTTCTGGCTGGGCATGTCCGGCCATTACACACCTTTATTGCTGTCGCTGGGCGCTGTGTCAGTGGCTGTCTGCCTGATCCTGGCATACCGACTCGACATCATTGATCGTGAAGGCTCGCCGTATGTGCGCATTGTCGGGTTTGCGCTCTACTTCCCCTGGCTGATGAAAGAAATCGCGAAAGCGAACTGGACCGTGGTCAAGGCCTGTCTGAAAGCCGAAATGGACATAGCTCCGGCCCTGGTGAAGGTTAAGACCGCCTGTGAATCTGATCTCGCAAAAGTCACCTTCGCAAATTCGATCACGCTGACCCCGGGCACCGTCACCGTTGAGATTGAAGGTGACAAGATGCTGGTGCATGCCCTCTACGAACAGGAAGCCCAGCCCGAAGCGTTCGCCGAGATGGACCGCCGGTCTCGCCGCGCTGCCGATGGCAAGGGAGGCCCCGCATGACCGCTGCTGCCCTCATCGCCGTTCTGTTCGGCATGCTCCTCTTGTTGATTCGCGCCATTGCCGGTCCTACGCTGTATGATCGCGTGCTGGCCGTGAACTCATTCGGCACCAAGACCGTGCTGGCGCTCGGCCTGCTTGGCTTCGTAATGGGGCGCCCACAATTCCTCGACATCGCCATTCTCTACGCACTGATCAATTTCGTTTCGACGATCGCGATCCTGAAATTCTTCCGCTACCGGTCATTCCAGGTTCCACTGGTGCGTCGCGGACAGGGAGGTGGCAATGGCTGATTTCCTCGCAACGCTCGCAGCAGGGTGGGAAGTCATCCGGTTTCCGCTTGGCGCCGCGCTATGCCTGGCAGGCGGGCTGCTTTGCCTGATCGGCACCGTGGGCGTGCTGCGTTTTCCGGATTTCTACACCCGCCTTCATGCGGCCAGTATCACCGACACGTCTGGCGCGACGCTACTTTTGCTCGGCATGGCCATGATGGCGCCCGACTGGATGGTCGTCAGCAAACTGGGTGCGATCTTCATCTTCATCTATCTGACCAGCCCGGCATCGTCGCATGCTGCCGCAAATGCGGCGCATACAGCCGGCCTTCAGCCCCTGATCGGGCCGGTCGATACACATGACAAGGAAGGGCAGGATTCCTGATGGCCATGAGTGAACCAGATATCGGCTTGGCGCTGGTCAACATCGTCCTGCTCGGCCTCCTTTTTGTCGTGGCGATCGCCATTGCGCGCTTGCGCAGCCTGTTCGCCATCGTGATGCTGTCGGGCATCTATTCGCTGGTCTCGGCGGCTTGGTATGTCGCCGTGGATGCGGTGGATGTCGGCTTCACTGAGGCAGCCGTCGGCGCGGGCATGTCCACCGCGGTCCTGCTGGGTGCCATGCTGCTCACATCACGCACCGCGAAGCCGGAGAAATCCCTGCGCCAGCTCGGGCCTTTGCTCGTCTGCGTCGCCACCGGCATCATGCTGATCTATGCGACGGTCGATTTGCCAGCCGTGGGCGATCCGAACTCACCCGCCAATACCGGCGTCGGCCTCACCTATCTGCGGGTGGCCTGGTATGACACCGGCATCGAGAATGTCGTGACCCCGGTCCTCGGCAGCTATCGCGGGTTTGATACGCTGGGCGAGACGACGGTTGTGTTTGTGGCTGGTATTGCTGTTGCGCTCCTGCTCGGCTTCGGCGAGCGCTCGCTGGCCGAGACAATCCGCAATGAAGACAAGACCCTGCCCAAGGCCAGCAAGACACCTGAGGCAGAAGATGAGGAGACGGACTCATGAAGAGCGACCATCACGTCATCTTGCGGGTGATCACCAAAACGTTGATTCCGGTCATCGTTCTGTTCGGTTTGTACGTTCAGTTCCACGGTGATTTCGGACCCGGCGGCGGCTTTCAGGCCGGCGTGATCCTGGCCGTGGCGATCATTCTCTACGCGCTTGTCTTTGGGGTGCCGTCGGCCATGCGGGCCGTGCCACCCGCCTTCACCCGCTCAGTCGCGGCAGTTGGTGTGCTGCTATATGCCGGCGTTGGTTTTTGGGCGCTGCTTCAGGGTGGGCAATATCTTGAATATCAAGCGCTTTTCGGCGAGGAGCCGGGTGGCCATCATGGCCAGCATGTCGGGATTATCCTGATTGAACTGGGCGTTCTGTTTGGTGTGTCCGGTGCGATGCTGACCATCTTTTACGCTTTCGCTGGCCGCGTGGCCGAAATCCGCGACGAGGACTGGTAGGCCGATGCTGCTATTCATTCTAGAGCGCGCAAACTATTGGGCGGTCATCGGGCTGATGATGATCGGCCTGTACATCACGTTTGCGTCCGGAAATCTGATCAAGCGGCTGGTGGGCCTGTCCCTGTTCCAGACATCGATCTGCCTGTTTTACGTGACCCTTGGCATTGTGGCCGGTGGCACCGCCCCGATCCTGATGGATCCTGACACATCTGGGGGTCATGGCGGCGGTCATGGCGAAGAAGTTCCTCACGCAGCGGTCGATGCCGTACTCACGGCGTCTGCTGGTGGCGACCGCGTGGCCGATCTGGTGCATACCTATTCCAACCCCTTGCCGCACGTCCTGATGCTGACCGCGATTGTGGTGGGCGTCGCGACCCTGTCGGTCGGGCTCGCCCTGATCGTCCGCATTCGCGAAGCCTATGGCACAATCGAGGCAGATGAAGTGCGCGAGATCGACATGCAGACCGCCATCGCTCAGGAAGCCGAACAGGAAGCAGCTGAAAAAGAGGCACTGGCATGATCGACCTGCTTCTGGATACCGCGCCCCGCTGGGCGTTGCTTCACGCACCCGCACTATTGATCATGGTGCCGTTGTTCCTGGCGCCTCTGCTGGCAATCCTGCCAAGTGGTCGGCTGTCCTGGCTGATCAGTATTGCGGCCACAGTGTTTTCGCTGTTCTGCGCTCTGATCCTGGTGGGACAGGTGCAGGCTTCTCCGGTTGGCGTCGTCGGCTATGACGTTGGCAACTGGCCCATGCCCATCGGTATCACGCTTCGGGTTGATGCGCTCAATTCCATGATCCTGTTGCTGGTGGCTGCCATTGGTGTGCTGTCCACGATCTTTTCATGGCCGACGGTCAAGGCAGAGATCCCTGAGCGCAAGCACCCGCTGTTCTACTCCGCCTTTCTCGTCTGCTTTGCGGGCCTCAGCGGCGTTGCGATCACGGGAGATGCGTTCAACCTCTTCGTCTTCCTCGAAATTTCGTCGATTTCCACCTATGTGCTGGTCGCGCTGGGGGCGGGCCGGGATCGCCGCGCTCTTCCGGCCGCGTTCAACTACCTCATCATGGGTACGCTCGGCGCCAGCTTCTACATTATTGGTGTGGGCTTCCTCTATTCCGCCACGGGTACGCTGAACATCGCCCAAATTGCCGAAATGCTGCCTTCGCTGGCGGGCAATCGCAGTGTTGAGGCGGGCTTTGCGTTCATCATTGTCGGGCTCGGCCTGAAAGCAGCGGTCTGGCCGCTGCATCAATGGCTGCCAAACGCCTATGCCTACTCACCAAGCTTTGTGACCATGTTCCTGTCGGCTACGGCGACGAAGGTTGCGCTCTATGCGCTGATCCGGTTCTTGTTCACCGTGTTCCGTCCGGAATTCGCATTCGAGCAGGCGACTTTCACCTACTTGCTGATGCCGCTGGGCCTCGCTGCGATGATAACCTGCAGCTTCCAGGCGGTCTTCCAGACCGATGTGCGCCGGACGCTGGCTTACTCCTCTGTTGCGCAAGTCGGCTACATGATACTCGGCGTGTCCATCGGCACAGTTGCAGGCGTCAGTGCGGGCCTGTTCCACCTGCTGAACCATGCGATGATCAAGGGTGCACTCTTCATGGCAGTCGCTGGCGTAGTCCTGACATTCCAGGGCACGACCATTCGCGATTTCGCCGGCTTGGGACGCACAGCGCCCTGGACAATGACCGGCTTCGCGATCGCGGGGCTGTCATTGATCGGTGTGCCGCTGACCGCAGGCTTCCAGTCAAAGCTCCAGCTCGGCTACGCCCTGTTCGACCAAGGCATGTGGTGGGGCGTCGTTTTTGTCGTGTTCTCCAGTTTCCTAGCGGTGATCTATATGGGCCGCATTCTGGAGGCGATCTTCTTCCGGCCGCCGATCAATCCGCGCAAATCGCGCAAGGAAGCGCCGATCCTGTTGCTTGTGCCGCTTTGGATACTGGCCCTTGCAAACATCTATTTCGGTATCACGACCGAACTGCCGCTCGGACTGGCGCGTGACGCCGCTGCGGCCGCGTTCGGACTGGAGGCCTTCTGATGAACTCTGAGCTGTTGATCTGGGCCGCCCTGTGCCTGCCATTGCTGATTGCGATCGGCATTGCCGTGACGGGAGCGTTCTCGAACGTCCGTGAAGGCGTTACACTGGTCGGCGCGACCGCGCTGTTCGGTGTGGTCATCGCGCTTGCCATGAAGGTGGCAGGCGGCGAGGTGCCTGAACTCTATGTGGGGCAGGCTGCGCCGGGCCTCGATTTCGCGTTCAAGCTGGAGCCGCTGGGTGCTTTGTTCGCACTGGTCGCCAGCGGCCTGTGGATCGTCAACTCGTTCTATTCCATCGGCTATATGCGTGGAAACCGCGAACGCAATCAGACGCGCTTCTACATCTGTTTCGCCATCGCCATATTCGGCGCGATGGGCGTCGCCATGTCGGCGAACCTGTTCACGCTGTTTGTGTTTTATGAAGTGCTGACCCTGTCGACCTATCCACTGGTGGCGCACAAAGGCGATGCGGCGGCCAAGCGCGGCGGGCGCATCTATTTGCTGACCCTGTTAGGCACATCCATCGGCCTGTTCCTGATGGCGGTCATGTGGACCTGGGCCCTGGCTGGCCAGAACCTGGATTTTGTTCAGGGTGGCCTGCTTGCCGGACGCAATCTCGATCCGGCCGTGGCCAGCGCCTTGCTCATCCTGTTTGCTTTCGGCATCGGCAAGGCGGCATTGATGCCGTTCCATTTCTGGCTGCCCAATGCGATGGTCGCACCAACGCCGGTTTCCGCCCTGTTGCACGCCGTCGCGGTTGTGAAGGCGGGCGTCTTCACCGTGATGAAAGTGTCGATCTACATTTTCGGTGAGGATTTGCTGAACGCGACGCCGGGCCGCGAATTCGTGCTCTGGGTAGCGTGCTTCACCATCATCGTTGCGTCGCTCGTCGCGATGACGAAAGACAATCTCAAGGCACGACTGGCCTATTCGACGATTGCACAGCTGTCCTACATCACGCTGGGGGCAATGCTGGCCACGCAGGCCGGATTCATGGGCGGAGCGTTGCAGATCGCCGCGCATGCAGTTGGCAAGATGACATTGTTCATGTGCGCTGGTGCCATCTATGTCGCCACCGGGCTGACGAACATATCCGACATGAGGGGCCTTGGCCGGAAGATGCCGATTGTCTTCATCGCTTTCTTCATTGCGACCCTGTCGATTATCGGCATCCCGCCGATGGCGGGGGCGTGGGCGAAATATGAGCTGATGCAGGGCGCGATCGACCGGGGCACAGGCTTTGTACCCTATGTCCTGATCATTTCGTCGCTATTGAACATTGCGTATCTGCTGCCGATCCCGATCCTGGCGCTGATGCCAACGCCGGGCACGCCAGAGCCGAAACCGTTCAAGCGACCGGACGGCGCGCCATTCTTCACTGTGGCAGCACCGGTCGTGACGGCGGGCCTTTGTGTGGTCTTGTTCTTCCTTGTCGGGCCGTTGGCGGACTTCCTGTCGCCTGCGTTTGAAGCCCCGTCATCCCCTGCCTTCGCTGGAGGTCAGCCATGAGCGACGAAACGCCGAATGATACCCGCGATACTAGCGGACGCTTCGTGAAGCGCGCCGCAGAGAAGGCGCACCGTCTGCACACGCCGTCAGAAGACGGGGTGCATCCGGTGGCCAAGATCCTGTTCGGATGGACCGAGGCAAAAGTCGCTGGAACGGCGATCTTCTGGGGCATCGGCCTGCTCTCGGCCTTCCTGATTGTCATCGATCTGGCCGTTGATCGACACGAATATGTCCACATGGCCGAAGCGACCGGATTCTATGCGCTGTGGGGCTTTGCCGCTTTTGCTTTCGTTGTGCTGATGGGCTGGCCGCTGGGCCGGCTGCTGCGTCGCAGTGAAACCTATTATGGTGATCCGGGCGGTCCGCCGTCGGATATCGACCCGGATATACCGGCCGTGCCTGACGCTGCCCCGACCTATCCTGACGAAGGAGACGAGCACTGATGACTGGTTTGCTCTCCATGCTGAATCCCGGCTGGCTCCTGATTGCTGTCGGCCTTGGCGCCCTTTTCCTGCCTGTTCGCCGCGTGCGTCAGGGACTGACCATTGCCGCGCCCATCATTGCCATCCTGTTGATTTCGGTCGCGGATCGGAACGTGAATCTGTTGACCGGCCACGCGCTGGGTATCGAGATGATTCTCTATCGGGTCGACAATCTCAGCTACATTTTCGGCCTCGCATTCCTGCTCGCGGCGCTGTTGAACGCGATCTATGCGTGGCACACAGACGACCGTCTGCAGGACGGTATGTCGATTGCCTATGCAGGGGCCGCCGTCGCGGCGACCTTCTCGGGCGACATGATGACCCTGTTCGTGTTCTGGGAACTGACGGCCATTACATCGGTCTTCCTGATTCTGAGGGCAGGGACGCGCGCTGCTTATTTCGCCTCCATGCGGTATCTGGGCGTCCAGATTCTGTCCGGCGTCCTGCTGCTGGCTGGCATTTGCTATGTGTACCAGTCGCGCGGCGACCTTTCGATCTCGGCCTTCACCAGCCTGAATGAACCGGGCGCACTGCTCGTCTTCATTGCGCTGGGCATCAAGGCAGCCTTTCCCTTCCTGCACAACTGGCTGCAGGATTCCTATCCGAAGGCCACGGTGGTCGGCGCGGTTGTCCTGTCGGCCTTTACGACAAAGTTGGCCGTCTACGCTTTCGCGCGGATGTTCCCTGGCCATGATGCGTTGATCTGGATCGGCGCCGTGATGACCGTGTTCCCGGTCTTCTTCGCCGTTATCGAAAACGACCTGCGCAAGGTGTTAGCCTATTCGCTGAACAACCAGGTCGGCTTCATGATCTGTGCCATCGGCCTCGGCACCGCAGGGGTCGGCAATGCGCTCGCGCTCAACGGCGCATCGGCGCATGCCTTCTGCCACATCATCTACAAGGGCCTGCTGTTCATGAGCATGGGCGCGGTGCTCTATCGCACCGGCACGACCAAGGCGTCTGAACTGGGCGGGCTCTACAAGTCCATGCCGTGGACGACGATCTTCTGTATCATTGGTGCAATGTCGATCTCGGCTTTCCCGCTCTTCTCGGGCTTTGCGGCCAAGTCGCTGACCATGAGCGCGGTGGGCAAGGAAGGCTACACAATCGTGTGGCTGATGCTTTTGTTCGCGTCGGCCGGTGTGCTGGAGCATTCGGGCATCAAGATTCCATATTTCGCCTTCTTCGGCCATGACAGCGGCAAGCGCGTGAAAGAAGCGCCCTTCAATATGCTGCTCGCCATGGGGCTCGCCTCCTTCATCTGTATTGCTGTGGGTGTGCCAGCGATTGTTCCGGGCTTCGGCTATGAGTGGCTCTACAATCTGCTGCCGTATCGCGAAGAGGCGATGGCATATCATCCGTTCACGCTGGATCATATATTGACCCAGATGCAATTGCTCGTGCTGGCCATCTTTGCCTTCGTGATGCTGAAGCGCCTTGGCTGGTACCCACCGGAAAAGCCGGGCGTCGTGCTCGACAGCGACTGGCTCTACCGCAAGGCAGGCTATGGCATGGCGACATGGACCGGTACGGTTTGGCAAAAGGTGGGGCCGGCCATGTCCGCCATCTTCTTCAAGCTGACCGGCCGGGCCTATGAGCGGATCGAGGATACATTCAGTCCAAGGGGCGAATTGGCCCGTGGAGGTCTTGCCAGCGGCATGGCGATCTGGACCGCAATCCTGCTTGGTTTTGTCCTGCTTCTGTCCTTTATAACGACCGGATAATCAGCTTTACGGCGAAATATAACATACCGGTGGTATGCGAGCTAAATCCGGATCGTGTAGTAATTACTGCGATTTATACGTGAGTCATTATCAATCTTAAGCTAATCCCGATTGGTTAATCGCAATGACGGGGATGCGAGATGGCTGATAGTGAGCATGCAATGACCGACAGGATTGAGTTCCTGGAGATGACAACGAGAATTGTTGCGGCCTATGTGAGCAACAATACGTTGCAAGCCGAAGAGCTGCCGCAACTCATCCGGCTGGTCCACTCATCGCTGGAAGGTGTGCGGGGGACCGACGAAATTTCGGAGCCACTCAAGCCTGCTGTATCTATCCGGAAATCCATTGGCGAGGAGTATCTGATCTGTCTGGAAGACGGATTGAAGTTCAAATCCCTGAAACGCCATCTGCGCACCAAATACGATATGACGCCCGAAGAATACCGCGAGAAGTGGGGGCTTCCGGGCGATTATCCAATGGTCGCGCCGGGTTATTCGAAGCAACGCTCAATGCTCGCCAAGCAAATGGGGCTCGGTAAGTCCGAGCGCGACTAGTATTCAAAACCGAATACTTTTGTTTCGGCATCGAAATGAAAGCATTTGGTAGGAATGGTTAAGAAAAAATCACCAGGACTCTTGATCCGCGACTCAACTCGCGCGATAGGTGATTCTATCGAATCACCTGGGGGTGACTGAAATGACCAAACAGAATGTCTTCAAAGGCGTAACCGATTCGCAGCAGAAGCTGATCGAATACTGGTGTGGCTTGCGCGATTCGCACGGTCTCGTGCGGCGCGAATCAATGGATCCGGGCCAGTTCCGCGCCATGCTCGCCAGTATCTCCATTGTGGAGTTCGATCGCTTCGGCACCGGGCGGTTTCGAATCGCTGGTTCCCGTCTGCGTGAGATTTTCGGTATGGAGGCCCGTGGCCGCCAGATCGAGGATGTCCTAGGCGACCATGGCGAAGCCTATTGCCTCGGCCTCGCTGCAGCGCTTGAGCGCGGCGCGCCTGTTGGCGGGATGATAGAACAGGAAGATGGTCGCATGCATGCTTGGACACGTTTGCCACTGGCCGGACCTGACGGTCAGCTGACTCAAGTGCTTTGCCATGATGAACTGGTGCGCGCCCGCCCAAAAAAGGGCCGTCCGGACCCGGCCGGCAAGGGCATCACCGGCAACCATGATCGCGCCGCCGCCTAGGCAGGCGAAGCGAACCAGGTTCAATAAAACGCAGAAACGGCGCGGCCCACAAGGCTGCGCCGTTTGCGTTCAGGGGGCCTATCCCCCAAAAACCTGTCGGTGCCCGCGCCGCAATCCCCAGGCATTGCGGGCATTCAACTTGTCGTAATAGGAAAGTTATCCTACACCTCGAGAAAGCGGGTAGTCTGATGCCTGTCATCACAGGAGATAGACATGCAGGATTTCGATCCCCAGAAAGACGAGGACAGAGCGTATCTCGCCGCTGCACTGACAGCGTACGCGTTGGGCCTGAAGACTGAAGCGATCCTCAGTCGCCAACGCCGTTCCCCTGCAGAAGCGCGTGGCCGCCAGATTGCCATGTATCTGTTGCGCACGGCGCTGGGCATGAGCCTCAGCCGCGTGGCCCGCGCCTTCAACCGTGATCGCACCACGGTCGCCTATGGCTGCAACCTCATCGAGGATTGCCGCGATGATCCGGATTTCGATGTCTGGATCGAGCAATTGGCCGTCGGCCTGTCGAGCGTGGTCGTGCTCGATGGCGCTGCGATGGCGGTCTAGGCAATGACTATGCGGAGGATCCTGACCGAGTATCGGTTGCGGACGGTGCTGACGCATGGTGGCATGGTTGCGCCGGTGCGGCAGACATATCTGGCCTATCGCGGCCCGGACACACGGCGACAAGTCGCCGGTTGGGTGTCGCCGCACATTATCGCGCGGCTGAAGGCCGACGCGTGCCTTCGGGCGCAGGTCGCGTTTCCGGACAGGTTGGCCGCCGGACCCACACTGATGGTTGAGTGGGATTCGCGTGCAACCTCCCGGCCGTCAGACTGGCTGAATGTGCGCGCGGATTGTCGACATGGATTGATGGTTGAGTTGGTTGCCGACACGCATGCGCCGGAAGTGATCCGACAAAGTGCGGCGGCGGGGCGCTACCGGGATGAGTTCATTCGCGCCAGCCAACCGGCTTCCGCTCGCGCACGCCCGGTCTTTGACAAATCCACACACCAGCGCGCGTCAGATCGTTTGGCCGAGCTGGAAACGGAGATGGGTGTGCTGGCCATGCGACAGCTGGAGGATTTGCTGATCGACCGGGCAACTGTCACAGCGCTGACGGCGCGGTGGCGCATGAAAGCCGAAGATGTGAAACAGGTTGCGCAGGAGGCGCTTGCCCAATTGGCCGTGGCCTACGAGCTTTCGCGAGTGGTCGACAGCCCGGCCTGAGCATCATGGCGAATGCGTTCCAGCATGGAGGCGAGGCCGTTCGAGCGTTGAGCCGTGAGCGCGCCGCTGACGCCGATCTCGTCCAGCAGCGCCTTGGCGTCAAATCCGTTGATTTCTTCCAGCTGCGCGCCGGAATAGAGCCGGACCAGCAAGGCGATCAGACCGGATACGATCATCGCGTCGGATTCTGCCCGCACCTTCATGCGACCGTCCTCAAGATCGGTCACCATCCAGACCTGTGACGCACAGCCACGCACCCGCGTCTCTTCGGTGCGCTCTTCCGGCTCTAGCGCGGGGTTCGCCTTACCCAGATCGATGATGTGCGCATAGCGCGCTTCCCAATCGTCGAGCCAGGAAAACTCTTCACGGATTTCATCAGCAGTTTCAGCAATGGTCATGACCGCCAGATGGGGCATCTTCTCTAAAAAAGAAACCCCCGGTACCGATTGTGGTGCCGGGGGCGAGAGAGAGACTTGTTTGCTGGGGCTTATTGGTAGACGCCGCCAATGCATTGTCCGACGTCGGCGAGCGCGTGCTCCCCAATGCAGAACGGAACTTCATATTGCTGGTTCGCTGCAGCAACACATTGCTGCAGGTTCAGGTTTGCCATGTTCAGGCAACCGCGGGTTTCGCGCTCAGCCATGGCGGAGTTTACCTGGCTGGACGAGGCGGCCGTCTGGCCGAGGATGCGGTAGGCCGCAAGCGTGGCGATCTGGTCGGCCACAGGCTCCTTGCCGTACTGCACACGCTTTTTCTTGGACAGGCCAAGGCCGCTGGTGACGGCGGCCGGGAAGCGAATCGCGTCAGCTGCACCGGAGACATTGTCCCACAGCGATGGCGCGCCGGAACGTCCGGCACCGGCCAGGATGCTGTCTATGTCAGAGGCCGAGAAGGCGGAGATCAGCTGGCCGCGGGCGGGCGTGCCGACCGTCTGGATGCTGTTCAGTCGTGTCGCTTTTGCGCCGGAGTTTCCGATCTTGGCTTTCGCCCAGCCGGAGCCTTGCAGGCTGTAGGCTTGTTCTTTCACATAGGCCGCCGTGGCGCTGAGGCGCTGGCTGTCGGCTTCTGTTGCGGCGAGCGATGAGCTGACCGCATTGTCGCCGCCACTGAGCTGGCGTGCATAGCGCACATCATTCTTCAGGCCGGTCAGCAGCGCGTCGTTGCCGTAGAAACTTGCAATGTCGCGAACAGCGGCCCGGTATTCAGGGTCCTGTGAGGCGATCAAGGCGGAATAGGAGATCCACCCCTTCGACAATTGGTCGGGATTGTGCCCGCCCAGAGAGTTCAGGGCGTGGTCGATGTCTTTGGCGGAGGCGAAAGGTTTCTCTTTCACATCCGTGACATCGGACTGGTATGTCCCATATACGGCGGCCGATTCCGAAATCGGGTCCCCTGACTGCGCTGATGCCCCCATGGCCAAGCCAAGGGCAACCACTGCAGTACCGATCATTCTGATGGATTTCATGTGCTACTTCTCCCTCACGCGTCACGCGACAGTGTTGCATGAACTTCCCCCCATGGGGAACCTCACCTTGCCTGCTGCACACATTACAAATACAGCAAAGTATGCGTGACACAGGCAGAATGCCTAAGGAATCTCACCGGGGTGTTAACGACTTGCCCGAACTGATGCGAAAGAGATTACAGTTCATCCATCTTGTCTGGCTCGTCCTGACAGTGGCACTGGGGATCTCAGCGTTAATAGGCGGGCTTGCCGATAACGCGCTCCTGGCCGGACTTGGCCTCGCTGCGCTTCCGGGTGTGGTGGGGGCAGCGCTGTTGCATTCCAAAATACGCGCTGAGGATCTCATCGGGCCATTTCTGGTGATCGGTTGGACACTGTTGGCCATGCTCGGTATCGCCTCGACCGGTGCGGCCTTGTCGCCTTTGACCATATTGTTTGCCATCGCACCGCTGACGGCGATGAATCTGGGTAAGCCCGGCATGGCGGCCGAAGCTGCCATTTTCGGGGCGTTCGCCTTCCTTGCCACCGCCGTCATGGTGCGGCTCGGCCTGTTGCCGCCCACCAATCCGGAAAGCGCGTATCAGGTGCCGGCCATGTTGCTGGCTTTTGCAGGTCTGGTCATGATCGGATTGCTGGCCTGGACGTTCCTGAAGGCTCGCGAGGAAGAAGCTGCAATGCCAGCAGAGACGACGACGGAGATGGTGACAATCCGACAGGATGTGGGCCTGCCGGAAGAGTCCGGCCTGTTGCTGCTGGATGTGTCTGAGTTTGGTCGTATCCGAACGCTCAGCGGCGACTTGTTGGGCCTGGACAATGTGAGGGCAGGCGGCTTGCTCGCGAACCTGCTGCAGGACGAAAAGGAAGTCAGCCTGTTGAAGCCCGCCAATGGCCGCACGCATGGCGAAGTCACCCTGAGCAATGGGCGCGAGGTGGCATTCGTCGCGGAAGCCCATGAGGCCGGTGCGGTGCTGGTGCTGCGGGACCTGACTGAGGCGCGGGCGATGACGCTGGATACACGTGCCAGACTGGAAGAGGCTGAAGCGCGCCTGAAAGGTCGGACGGCCTTTTTCGCGTCCCTTGGCCATGAACTGAAAACCCCGCTCAATGCCATTCTTGGCTATGCCGACATGATGCGGGCCGGCATTCGCGGGCCGATGCCTGAGCCCTACAAGGACTATCCGGAAATCATTCATGAGAGCGGACAGGACCTGCTCTTGCTGGTCGATGATATTCTGGACCTCGCGAAGGCCGAGGCCGACCGTCAGCGGCTGGAGCCGGAGCCGGTAGACCTGACGGCGTCTGCGCAATCCATCCTGAGACAGCTCGACAACCAGGCTGAACGTGCTGGCGTCAAACTGAAACTGAAGGCAACCAGCGAAGTCTGGGCGGAAGCTGATGCGCGCGCCGTGCGCCAGATCTGGCAGAACCTCGTTTCCAATGCGATCAAGTACTCCTCTTCCGGCGGCACGGTCACGCTGGATGCGCGCGACGAAGGAAATGCGACCGTGCTGAGCGTCACCGACAAGGGCGCAGGTATGTCATCGGAAGATGTCCGCCGTGTGCTTGAGCCATTCTCTCAAGGCAGCAATTCCAAAGGTCGTCAGGGCACCGGGCTGGGTCTTGCCGTGGTGAATTCCTTCGCCCAGTTGCATGGCGGTCAGGTCGTGATCGACTCCGCGCCCGGCAAGGGCACCAAGGTCGAAGTGAGCCTGCCACGCGCCAACCCGGCCGACATCCAGCCTATGGAAGACGCCGCACAGTAAGCTAGCCGCTTTCCGGATTGGCCTGAACGCGTCTATGAAGCTTCCCATCCGCAACAACCGGGCAGGCGGCCCGCAACAGGATTTCGGACCATGATGATGGAAAGATTGCCCACGAAGCTCTGGGTCGAAGCACTGGTCCGGCGGGCGCAGGTTGCGGGGGCAGCAGCATTTGTACTGCAAAAGGGCGACGCCGAACGTGGTGATGTTCTGATCAAGGTCGCGCGTCTGGATGGCACTGCGGCTGTCTATGTGCCCAGCATGAATATGGAGGGCGAACGCATCTTTATTGACCTGCGTGTGCAGGGGATCGGGCCTGAGGAAGCGACTGTGGACGCCCATGTGCGCAAGGCGCGGGATCGCGACCCCGATCTTTGGGCTATCGAGATCGAGGACCGGGACGGCAGGCACTTCCTGACCGAGCATGTGGACAGTCCCGAATAGGCGCCAACCAAGGCCGCAGATTCACAGAACTCTTTAACCGGCAGTAGGTCTTTATTAACCGTGAGAGGGCAGCTTCGGCCTGAATTCTAGTTGGGGCGCGCCAAGTCATGCTGTTTCTGATAAATGATCAGATCACCGAGATCGAAATACCCGAGATGCACCTTGCCAAACGGTGGCAGTCGCTTGGCTGCGGAGACCCTTACGGCATGCGGGCACGCGAAGCGCTGAATTTCGCCAGCCGGGTCGTTGGCGAGCATCTGAAAGAGCACATTCCCCTGGAAGACTCCCTCCTGCAGGATCTTGGGTCCCTGATCATCGCCAAGACCGGCGCCAATGCTGTGCTTTTCCCGATTTTCGGGGACGTTGTCGGCGAACCTCGCCTGACCATTTTGCCAGAAACCATCCTGGAATCCCTGCGGGACCGGCACCATCGCGAGGGAAAAGCCCCGGATGTGCGAGAGATCTGGCCGAACGCAGCCTGATACTGGTGCTTCATTCGGCGGTTCAAATGGGCTAGGGCCTCTGCCCAGCACGAAAGAGCCCAGATCACATGACCCATGAACAGGAAGCCGCCCGCCGGCGCACCTTTGCCATCATCTCCCACCCGGACGCCGGTAAGACGACGCTGACGGAGAATCTGCTGCTTGCTGGCGGTGCCATCCGCGCAGCCGGTGAAGTTGCTGCGCGTGGGCAGGCTCGCCGCACGACGTCGGACTGGATGAAGATCGAGCGGGATCGCGGCATCTCGGTCTCTGCCTCGGTCATGACGTTCGAGTTCGACGGTCTGGTATTCAATCTGCTCGATACGCCAGGCCACGAAGACTTCTCGGAAGATACTTACCGCACGCTCACCGCGGCCGACTGCGCCGTGATGGTGCTAGATGCCGCAAAGGGCATCGAGCCACAGACGCTGAAACTGTTCGAAGTGTGCCGCCTGCGCGACATTCCCATCGTGACCTTCATCAACAAGATGGACCGCGAAGCACAGGATCCGATCGCTTTGCTGGACGAAATCCAGGACAAGCTGCAGCTGGATACCGCACCCCTCTATTGGCCCGCGGCCAGTGGCCAGCGTTTCTCAGGCATGATGGACCTCCAGAAGCAGGAATTCTGCGTCTTTGAACGCAAGCCCGGAGAAGCACCCCGCATTGGCGCAGCCGAGCGCATCCAGGGCGACGACGCCACCCTCAAAGGCGCGCTGGATGAAAGCGTTTTTGACGAGCTTAGCGAAGGCGCGGAAATGGCGACGACCCTGTTGCCGGAATTCGACATTGAAGCCTTTCTCGGCGGACATATGACGCCGGTCGTGTTCGGTTCGGCGCTGCGCCATTTTGGCGTTCTGGAATTGCTGCGTACACTGCATTCCTATGCGCCCGCGCCGCGCGATCAGAAGGCCGAAAAAAAAGGTGAACCCGTGATGATCCATGCGGGCGACAAGCCAGTCTCCGGCTTCGTCTTCAAGATCCAGGCAAACATGGATCCGAACCATCGTGACCGGGTGGCTTTCTTGCGGCTGTGCTCCGGCGAGTTCAAGCGCGGCATGCGCTTGAAGACGACAGCCGGCAAACAGCTGAACATCCACAATCCAATGATGTTCCTGGCCCAAGACCGCGAGATTGCGGAGACGGCTTATGCGGGCGATGTCATTGGCGTGCCGAACCACGGCCAGTTGCGTGTTGGTGATAGCCTCTCTGAGAGCGGAGATATCCAGTTTGGAGGCATTCCGAACTTTGCCCCCGAACTGCTGCGCCGCGCCCGGGTGAAAGATCCGATGAAAGCCAAGCATTTGCGCAAGGCACTCGAAAGCCTTGCCGAAGAAGGGGTAACCCAACTCTTCAAGCCGGCGATCGGCTCCGACATGATTGTCGGCGCGGTTGGTCAGCTTCAGTTTGAAGTGATGACGGAGCGGGTAGCCGCGGAATACAATCTCGAAGTCGTCTTCGAGCCTGCACCCTACAATGTCGCGCGCTGGATGAGTTCAGATGACGACAAGAAGCTGGAAGACTTCCTGGACAGGAACAAGTCCGCCAGCGGAACAGATTTGGATGGCGCCCCGGTCTATCTGGCGAAGAATGCCTGGGATGTGGGCTATGCTCAGGAAAAGAACCCGGACATTCGCTTCACGGCTACCAAGGAACGTCTAGTCTAGTTCTGCTGGCGCACGCCGAAAGATATTCTGAAATCTCGTTTCCGTAGTGCATCGAATGTCACGATCCTGGTGTATCTTTCCGTCATTACGGAAGGAGATCAGCATGCCGTATATCAAGACGCGAGATGAGACTGAGATCTTCTACAGGGATTGGGCCCCGGTCGAGGCGCCACCCATCATGTTCCATCATGGCTGGCCTTTGACGGCTGACGACTGGGACAATCAGATGCTGTTCTTTCTCTCCGAGGGCTATCGGGTGATCGCAGCGGACCGCCGCGGTCATGGCCGGTCGCAGGAAACCTGGACTGGCAACGACATGGATACCTATGCCGCGGACACGGACGACCTCGTTACAGCGCTGAACCTGGCAAATGTGGTTCATGTCGGACATTCGACAGGCGGCGGGGTGGTGGCGCGTTATGTGGCCCAACATGGCGGGGACCGGGCTGCCAAAGCCGTGTTGATTGGCGCGGTCCCACCCTTGATGCTGAAAACGGCGGACAATCCGGATGGCATACCCATGGACGTCTTCGATGATTTCCGGAGGCAATTGTCAGACAATCGCGCCAGCTTTTTTCTCGATGTCCCAAGCGGCCCGTTTTTCGGATTCAACCAGGATCATGTCGAGACGGTGGAGGCAATGGTCCACAATTGGTGGCGTCAGGGCATGATGGGTAGCGCAAAGGCGCACTATGACTGTATCGCCGCCTTCTCCGAGACGGACTTCACTGAAGACCTGAAGGCTCTCAAGGTGCCCACACTGATCATGCATGGGGACGATGACCAGATTGTTCCGCTCGACCTTACTGCCCGCAAGGCCGCAGACCTTGTCGAGGGTTCGGTGCTGAAGATCTATGAGGGCTTGCCGCACGGAATGTGCACAACGCATTCTGAGCTCATCAATCCAGACCTGCTAGATTTCATTCGCGCCTAGAGGAGGGTTGCCCGTTCAGGATGGGTCTGGTGCCGTCAGCGGCTCCGGCTTGTCGCTTGGCGGGGAGGCGAAGTCCGATCCACCCTGTAATTCTTCCTGAACTTCAAGCACAGGCTGATGGCGATCTTCGTGCCTGGAAGACAGGCCGGAGGTCGCGAGCGGATTGCGCTCTACCTTACCTACGCCGCGTTTAAGCTCACAGCGCGAAGCGCCTTCATCGAGTGCAGCTATGTAGCTCCAGGCTAGACAGGCAGACCGCGTATTGCAGAGCTGTTGGCAGTCATCGACATTTGCGGTGTTTGTAAATTCATAGGTCGCGCCAAAGCGGTAGATGCCAGGCTGCTGGCCCGGAGTGGCTTGTATCGCTTCAGCCGATGCCGGCTCAGCCTCCAGGCTGTCGGCCATGACAGGCAGGCTGAAGCAGGCGGCGAGCAAAAGGGCTGGAAAAAGGCGCATTTCGAAAGACTCCCTCAATCGTCGGCGAATCCTAGGCAGCCTGTCTTAAGGAAAGGTTGTTCAGGCGCCGGACAGGCTTTCGCGTTTTTCCTCGATTTCCAGCCATTCCATTTCGATCATGTCGAGTTCATCCCGCGCAGCGCCTATCCGGGCCGATGCCTTCGCAAACGCATCCGGGTCGCGCGTATACAGCTCCGGGTCGCCCATCTTGGCTTCGAGGGTCTTGATCTCCGCCTGCAGTTTCGGGATCAGCGCGTTGATCTCTTTCTGGCGATGCTCGTCCTTGTAGGAGAGCTTCTTCTGCGGCTTCGGACGCGCGGTTTCAGTTTTGGCCTTCTCGGATTTCTGGGTGGTCTCGTCCTGCTGGCGGAAATGCTTCAGCTGATCCTGCGCATCGGTCCAACCGCCTGCGGTGACCACCCATTTACCGTCGCCTACGGGGCAGAGGCAACTCGTCACCGTGGCATCCAGAAAGGCCCTGTCGTGGCTGACCAGGATCAGCGTGCCGTCATAGGAGAGCAGCATGTCCTCCAGCAATTCCAGCGTTTGCATGTCGAGATCATTGGTCGGTTCGTCCATCACCATCAAGTTGGATGATTTGGCGAGGCCAATGGCGAGCGCGAGCCGATTGCGCTCACCGCCTGAGAGAGCGCCGACGGGCTGACGCAACTGTTCCGGTTTGAACAGGAAGTCCTTGGCATAGGCGGCGACATGGCGCTGGTTGCCCTGCACCATGATGGAGTCACCGCCCGCCGGTGCGAGCGCTTCCCAGACAGTGTCTTTCGGGTTCAGCGTGTCGCGCGTCTGGTCCTGATAGGTAACTTCCAGCGTCTTGGACTGGCGTACACTGCCCGCATCCGGTTCGATTTCACCCAACAGCAGGCGTACCAGTGTTGTCTTGCCTGCGCCGTTCGGGCCGATGATGCCGATCCGGTCGCCCCGCAGGATGCGCAGGGAAAGGTCTTCGGCAATCATGAGCGGGCCGTTTGGCGTGTCAAAGGTCTTCGACAGACCCTTGGCCTCGATCACCTTCTTGCTCATTGAATCACCGCTGGAGACTGACAGGTCGGCCGTATTCTTGCGGTCCTGTAGCGCGCCACGCATTTCGGCATGCTGCACGCGCATCTGTTTCAGCCGGGCGAGGCGGCCCTGGTTGCGCTTGCGACGCCCGGTCACGCCGCGCGCCAGCCAATGATGCTCATCTTTCAGCTGTGTCGTCATGCGGCGAAGCTGGCGTTCCTCTTCCTGTTCGACCTGTTCGGCCCATTCATCGAACTTGGAATAGCCTTCCGGGCTTTTCAGTACCTTGCCCTGTCGCAGCCAGAGTGTGTTGGTCGAGACATTCTCCAGGAAGCGTCGGTCGTGGCTGACCAACAAGACGACGCCATTGAAACCTTTGAGGCGACGCTCCAGTGTTTCGATCATGGGCACATCGAGATGGTTGGTCGGTTCGTCCAGCAACAGGACATCAGGCTCGCGCGCGAATGCTTTGGCAAGGGCCGCGCGGCGCTGTTGTCCTCCCGACAGGGTGGTTGGGTCTGCCGCGCCATCGACGCCGAATTCCATCAGCTCCGCTTCGGCCATGTAGCTGGCCTCTAGGCCTTCCGATACATAGTCCAGAACCGTCTCGTATCCGGCCAGACTCGGTTCCTGGGAAACGATGGCATAGGTGATGCCAGGCTGACGCCAGACGTCTCCGCTGTCGGATTCGACACTTTCGGAGATGATTTTCATCAATGTCGACTTGCCGGCGCCATTTCGCCCGACCAACGCGACTCGTTCACCCTTGGATAGGGAGAAGCTAACCCCCGTAAACAGGGGCTTGCCGCCAAAGGTGAGGCGAAGGTCGTTCAGGGTGATCAATGGGGGCTGTGCCATAGGCGCGATGTAGCGTGTGCTACAGGTTCGCGCTAGGGGGCGCATGCGGTGTCTGGGTGCACGGGCCCGCAGGATTTTGGACCAGAACCGACGCCCGAAAACTTCACTGGTGAAGTTTGACCAAAGGCCCCGTTCATTCCGGAATGCGCGTTCTGCGCATGCAAAATTCTACCTTCCGTATGCGATGCGGAATAAGAAATGCAGTCGATTGCAGTAAATCCGGTCGGCGTTCAGGTAGCGTTCATTGCGAAACTTTCATCTGTGTCCGCGTTGCCTCAGCACCGGCGTCTTAATCGCCAGGCTGACGGGTGACAAAGTGTTGGGGGGACACATGACAAGACAATCGTTCCCCCGGCTTATCTTGGTGCGCGTTAATTCGAGAACGAATTATGCGTGTGAATAGGGGACAAATCATGTCAAAGAAAACTCTCATCGCCTCCGTTGCTGTTGCCACGCTTGTGGGCGCCGCATCTGCGGCTGAATCCAGCGATTATCCGCCGGCATCCGATCCGGGTACATGCTATGCGCGGGTTTTGATTCCTGAGCAGATCAATGTTCAGACGGAACAAGTTGTTGACCGGCCGGAAAGCACCGAAATCAAGCTGGTTCCTGCAACTTATGAGACCGTGACCGAGCAGGTTCTGGTCAAGGAAGAAACAAAGAACATCCGCGTTATCCCGGCGACATACGAGACTGTCACCGAGCAGGTGCTCGTGGCACCTGAGCGCATCGAAACCACCGTCGTTCCGGCAGAATATGAGACCTATACAGAGCAGGTTCTCATCCGCGAAGCCTACACGACCTGGAAGCCTGGCAATGGCTTGTACGGTCGCGCGACGGACGCATCGGCGTCATCCAATGGGGTTTCCACGGGCGAATTGCTGTGCCGTGTCGAAGTGCCAGCCGAGTACGAAACCGTGACGCGCACACGTCTCCTTTCGCCAGAGCGCACGGAAACCCGCACCATTCCGGCCACCTACGAAACCGTGACCAAGGAAGTCGTGGTTGAAGAAGCACAAGTGGTCGAAGAGATCGTGCCGGCTGTCTACAATACTGTGACTGTCGAGAAACTGGTCACGCCAGCCAGCGAGGAAACCCTCGTTGTTCCAGCCACATACAAGACGATCGACAAGCGCGTCGTCAGCGGCGGTGGCGCTCTGGAGTGGCGTGAAGTCCTCTGTGATACCAACGCGACCTCGTCCAAGATCCGCAGCGTTCAGCAGGCGCTCTCCGATGCGGGCTATTCGAACCCGGTCGATGGTGAATTCGGCCCGGCCACGCTTACCGCAATGGAATCCTACCAGCGGTCCAACAATTTGCCGGTTGGCTACCTGACCATCTCTACGGTCGAGTCGCTGGGTCTGACCAAGAACTAGGCCCCTGACCCTGGCGACTTGCCCCGCGCGTCTTCGGACGTGCGGGGTTTTTCATGCACCAAGCCGTGCAAGGCCGTCTTCATCCAGCACGCGCCACTCGCCTTCCGGAAGACCGCCAAGCTCCAGCGCGCCAAAGCTGGCGCGGTGTAGGGCCTCTACGTGATTGCCTGCGGCAGCAAACATGCGGCGGACCTGATGGTATCGGCCTTCCGTAATGGTCAGGCGCGCCGAGCGCTCGCCGGTGACTTCGAGACGCGCTGGCAATAGAGGTTTCTCTTCACCTCGCAACATTAGCGTGCCGCTGGCAAACAGCTCTGCCTCATGACCCTCCAGCGGGCGCGCCAGAGATGCCTCATAGGTTTTCTCGGTTGCTGATTTTGGTGAGATCAGTTTGTGAAGCAGTTTACCATCATCCGTGAACAGCAAAAGTCCTGTCGTGTCTGCATCCAGTCGCCCGATCGTTGAGAGGGGCGGGCTGCGTTGGAGGAAGCGTGATGGAAGCAATTCATAGACCAGTCGGCCCTGGTCGGCCCGCGAGCAGGTAAAGCCCGCTGGCTTGTTCATGATCAACACCATGCCGGGCGCCGGGTCGAGCGGTTCGTCGTCGAAGCGAAGATCATCGCCTGCGCCGGTTAGGCGGCCTGCGCGGATCGCGGCCTCCATTTCCTTGCGGCTGCCATAGCCCAGGCTCGCCAAATACTTTGCAAGCTGACGATCAGGCTTCATCGCTTCCGCTTTGGTTTTTCCGCACGAAGAATCTTGTAGCCGCCTGAGTCTTCCAGCATTTCGAACGTCTTGAAACATTCGCCAAGAACTTCTTCATAGGGCAGGTGACGATTGGCAACCAGCCAGAGTTGCCCGCTGCCACGGAGCGCCTTTGCGGCAGAACGTATGAAATCCTGACCCAGCGATGCGGCATCGGCGCGACCAACATGGAAAGGTGGGTTCATTACGATGAAATCGTACAGTGTGCTGCCACCTTCTTTTGTCGCATCTGCCCATTTCATGTCCCAGTTTTCAAAGCCGGATAGAGTTTGCGCAATACAGGGCAGGGCGCGATGTTCAGCTTCCAGCAGGGTCATGTGTTCGACATGGCGGCAATGCTGGAGGATCTCGCGGGACAGGAATCCCTGGCCTCCGCCAAATCTGCGCCGCGCCCGCGAATGTTTTCCGGTACGCTGTCTGCAAGCAGTTCAGACCCTGCATCGATCCGGTTCCAGGAGAACAGGCCAGGGCGGCTCCACACACCGGCTTCCATTTCCTGCGGTGCATCGCGCGCGATCCACTCTTCCACCAGGTCGGTATTTATCTGTGAGCTGTTTTTGACGGTCCAGAAGGCGCGGCACTTGTTCTTTGAAAGCGCCTCTGTCTCGCCAGCGATCTCGCGCAGCAGTTTCTCGATCGTCTTGGAGCCGAGCGTGTTGGGCAGGCAGGCGAGGATCACGCCACCCTCCGGCGCGTCGCGCAGGGCGCGGGCGAATAGGGCGCGTGTCTCATCCTTCTGGCGAGGTGGCAGGAGCAGGGTCAGCTGTGTGGCCGGGAAGGTCTCGGTCTCGGGCGGCAGGACATCAAACCCGGCAGCCTCCAGTGCCTCATGATCCGGCTTGAAACTGTTCTGGCAGACAAGGCGCTCTTTCGGGAGGCGCGCGAGATGCGGAGACAGCTCTGCGCGCAGGAACAGGATCGGCCCCTCATCGGGCAAGGTTACGGCCCCGTCATCAAGGGCCAGCATCAGGGTTTCATAGACAGCAGTATCAAACATGCGCGGTCTTTAATGGGTTTGTCCGGCGCGGGAAAGTCCCGGCCATCATACCGCATCTATTGGCGGATGATCCGCACGCCGTTGCTGGTTCCGCTGCGCGAGCTTGACGCTGTACCAAACGCCTGAGCCATCCCGCGATAGAAGGTTACGCGTTCTTCGGCGGCTTCGCTCATTTCAATGCCCGCTTCTGCGCCAAGCAGGGGCTCTGGCGGCATTCCCGCATGGGCGATTTCCATGATGTCCGACCAGAGATCGGCTGGCAGGCCGCCCCCGGAAACCTTTGCCATGGGACTGTCATCATCATTGCCGACCCAAACGCCCCCGACATATGCGTTGGTGAATCCGATGAACCAGGCATCGCGCCAGTCCTGGCTGGTGCCGGTCTTGCCGGCGACCATCCAGTTGCCAAACCGCGCACGGCGGCCGGTTCCGAACCTGGCATTGACGACGCGGGCGAGCATGCCGTTCATTTCCTTGGCAAGCTCATGATCATAGACCCGGTCCCGATTATAATCGGGACGCGTGTAGAGCACATCGCCGCGCGAATTTTCGATCTTCTCGATCAGCCACGGATCCATGCGCAGCCCGCCCGACTGGAACGTGCCAAATGCGCGGGTGATTTCCCACAATGAAACTTCCTGGCTGCCCAGCGCAATGGAGGGGAACGGCTGCAGCGGCGTCGTGATGCCAAAGCGACGTGCAATATTGATGACGCTTTCTTCGCTGGCTTCCTGCGTCAGTTCAGCGGCAATCGTATTGGTTGAGCGCGCCATGGCCTCGCTCAATGTCATGGGCCCCAGGAAGCCGCCGCCATAGTTTTCGGGTTGCCATTTGCCAATGGCGAGCGGGGCATCCTCGAATACGTCATAGGGTGAATAACCATTCTCCAGCGCCGCGGCATAGACAAAGGGCTTGAAACTGGAGCCCGGCTGACGCTTGGCTTGCGTCACACGGTTGAATTCTGACTCGGTGAAATCGCGCCCGCCGACCAGCGCCACAACGCGACCATCGCGGTCGATGACGAGGGCAGAGGCCTGGCTCGCTTTTGCGTCCTTGCCATCTTTCTCCATGCGCGCGTCCAGCTTTGCGCGTATCTTGTCCTGCATCTCGATATCGAGCGACAGGGTCACCACCATATCACCCGGCGGCCGCGGCAGCATAAGCTTCACCCGGTCGGCAACCGTGTCCATCACATAGCCAAGTTGGGGATCATAGGCGGGCGCGTCGATGATGGTGATGTCGGTCTCAATGGCGTCGGTCACTTCATCGGCCGTGATGAAGCCAAGATCGGCCATTTGTTCCAGAACATAGAGCTGGCGTGACTTGGCGCCTTCCAGGTTCTCCCGCAAGTTCAGTTTCGACGGTGCCTTGGGCAGCGCAGCCAGAATGGCAGCTTCCGGTATGGACAAGTCTTCCGGTGGCTTGCCGAAATAATAGCGTGAGGCCGCGTCGATCCCATAAAGGCCGGCGCCGAAATAGACCCGGTTCAGATAGAGCGTGAGAATTTCGTCCTTGCCGAGCTTCTTTTCGAGTTCGCGCGCCAGTTTCATTTCCTGCGCCTTGCGGGACATGGTCTGACGGCTGTCCAGAACAAGGTTCTTGATGAGCTGTTGGGTGATCGTGGACGCACCGGACACGGTCTCCCCGGCGCGCATGTTCGACCAGGCTGCACGTGCGATGGCGGCGTCGTCTGCCCCATCATGCTCGTAGAAGCGCTTGTCTTCGGCGGCGATGAAGGCTTCCGGCACGTGCGGGGGCAGGCGGTTAATATCAGTCGCGCGGCCATAGCGCGGCCCACGCACGTCCAGTGTGTTGCCATCGCGGTCAACGAATTCGATCGCGGCTTCGCGCTTGGCGTCCCACAGCTCAGCGACCGGCGGCAGGCTCGGCATGCCAAAATAAAGCGAACGCCATTTCCAGAAGGCCCACCCAGCGCCAATCAGCATCACGACAAGGATGAACAGCATCAGGTAACGGCCAGCACGTGTGCCGAGAAAGCCAAAGCGTGACCGCGGCACCTTGATCGCCTGCGATCCGCCCGTCTTGGCCGCCTTTTTGGGCGTTTTGCGTGGTGTGTTCGCCATGTTTTCCAGTTACCTGAATTCGGGTTTCCAGCAAGCTAAATGCCGAAGGAATTGGGCGAGGTGAAGGCACCGCCTGCAGCACGCGCCCTGCCGCGAGGTCACGCCTTACAATAGGGGCTATTCCTGAGTGATATGAGATCAACAAGCTGGTTCAATGAAGTCAGCAAGATCAGGGCTAGACAGAAAGGCCCGGCACTCCGGAGGAAATCATGCCCACATCGCCCGCCGCCACGCCCGCAGAACATTTTGACGTGCTGATCATTGGCGCAGGGATTTCGGGCGTCGGCGCAGCATGGCACATGCAACACCAGAGCCCGGACAAGAGTTTCTGCGTGCTTGAAGCCCAGGGCGGCTTCGGTGGTACATGGCGCACGCATACCTATCCCGGTATCCGCTCAGACAGTGACCTCTATACGTTCGGCTACCGTTTCAAGCCGTGGACCGGTGCGCCCATCGCGGCGGCGCAAGAGATCATGACGTATATGGGCGAAGTGATCGAAGAGAACGGTCTGGATCGCCACATCCGGTATAATCACCGGATCATCGGTGCCGACTGGTCATCCCGTGACAAGCTCTGGACGGTAACCGCCAAGCGCGAAGATACGGGCGACACGCAGACTTTCACCGCAAACTTTCTCTGGATGTGCCAAGGCTACTACAATCATCAGAAGGGCTACACGCCCGAATGGGACGGCATGGAGGACTTCCGGGGGCAGATCATCCACCCCCAGACCTGGCCAGAAGATGTCGATCTCAAAGGCAAGAAAGTTATCTGCATCGGTTCCGGCGCCACGGCAGCGACAATCGTGCCTGCCATCGCCGAGGATTGCGAACATGTCACGCTATTGCAGCGCTCGCCGACCTATTTCACGCCCGGCCGCAATGTGAATGAGCTGGCGGATGCCCTGCGCGAGCAAAATGTTGATCCGGCATGGATCCACCAGATCATCCGCCGCCGGGTCCTGTTTGATCAGACGAAGTTCATGAACCTGGCAGAGGAACAGCCGGATCTCGTGCGAGCCGAGTTGCTCAAGGGTGTGCGCGAATTCCTTGGGCCTCACTACCCGATCGATCCGCACTTCACGCCACACTATCGCCCGTGGCAACAGCGCATCGCCTTTGTGCCCGATGGGGACCTGTTCCAGGGCATCGCAAGTGGCAAGGCCAGCGTCGTCACCGATCATATCGATCACTTCACTGAAAAGAGCATCCTGCTGAAATCGGGCGAAGAGCTTGAGGCTGACATCATCATCACGGCGACGGGCTTCAACCTGTCGGTCTTGGGAGACATCCCGTTTTCCAAAGATGGAGCGCCCATCGACTTCAGCCAGACGGTTACCTATCGCGGAATGATGTTCACCGGCGTGCCCAACATGGCATGGGTGTTTGGCTATTTCCGCGCCAGCTGGACGTTGCGTGTGGATCTTATGGGGGATTTTATCAGCCGCATGCTGAAGCATATGGATGATATCGGTGCAAAGGAAGTGCGTGTCGAATTGCGCGAGGAAGACAAGAGGATGGATATCCTGCCCTGGATGGATACGAACAATTTCAATCCTGGCTACATGATGCGATCACTTCACTTGATGCCCAAACGTGGCGCGCATGACATCTGGCAACACTCGCAGGATTACTGGCGCGAGAAAGACGAGATGCCGCTCATCGATCTGGACGGCGAGGAGTTTGTCTATGATGGGATTGCGGCGCGCGCCAAGTCGAAAGATGACGCGCTCGTTTGAATTCCATCTGGCCAAGCCGGTCGTCCCCGTCTAGCGTTGCCTTCCACACAAAGGGAGGGACGCATCATGCGCCGAACACTGATTACGGCCACACTGTTTGCCGCCGCCGGACTGGTCGCGCAGGCTCAGGACGCCAAGCCCACAATGGGGCTCGAAACCGCTGGCACGATTGTTACGGCGTGTATCGATCATGCCGAAGCCAATGCGCAGGCGGTGGCGATCGCGGTCTATGACCAACACGGCAATTTGCGGGCCTTTGCGCGCATGGATGATGCATCCGCAGGCGTGTCCGACATTGCCATGTGGAAAGGTAAGTCAGCTGGCAAATACGGCTATGCCACGGCCATGACCGCAGAGTGGGGCATTGGCCCGGGAGACGTGGCCAATTGGCGTGGCGGACTGCCGATCCACCTGGAAGGCGGCGAGTTGATCGGCGGCGTCGGCGTTTCCGGTGCGCCGTCCGTTTTCGATGAAGAATGTGGAAATGTCGGCATAGCTGCGGCCGGCCTCCCAATGGCAGACATCATGGAAGTGGACGCCGAGGACTAGGGACAGCCAATGGCATGGGCCAGAATGTTTCGGTGCACTTCGCTCGTGCCGGAATAGATCGTCGCGGCGCGCGTGGAGAGATATTTCGCCTGCGCGAACTGGCTGTTCGGTGACAGGTCGAGCCCGACTTTGGTGATGGCCTGATGCAATTCCGTCGCGAGCAGTTTCAGGACCGACGATGTCGCCGCGGCGCTGATGGGTATCTCGCCGTCGGCGGCGCGCGCCTCAAGGGCTTCGAAGGCATCAACTCTCATGGCGAGTTCCAGCAACTGCTGTGATGACGCGTTTCCAGCCACCCCGCGCGCTGCTGCTCGCAAGGCCCGTCTCAGCAGGCCGGTCGTTGTGTTGTTGGAGCGGGCAATCGCCATCAAGGCTTTTGCTGCCGGCCAGCCCTCATCGATCTCGCCCACCCGATCAGCGACTGGAGTGCGGACATCGTCGAAAAAAACTTCATTTGTCTCTTGTTCGCCGCTAATGAACTCGATCGGACGTATACGGATTCCGGGTCGATGCATTTCCACCAGCAGGAAGACAAGTCCGTTACGGCCCGTGCTGCCCGGCCTGGATCGTGCCAGCAGGAACATGTGGGTGGCGTATTGGGCAAAGCTCGTCCAGACCTTGGTGCCGTTCAACACAAATTCGTCACCGTCACGGGTCGCACGCAGGGCAAGCGCGCTCAAGTCTGACCCGGCCTGGGGCTCAGAAAAGCCTTGGCACCATTCGTGCTCGCCATTCAGGATGGCGGGCAGGTAGTGCGCTTTCTGTTCGTCCGAGCCTTCGGCAATGATCAGCGGGCCAATCGTGCGTACACCGGAATTCATAACAATGGGCGCATCGCGGGCCGCTGAGGCATTTTCGAAATAGAGCCGTTGTTCGGCGCTCCAGCCTGCGCCGCCATATTCAACAGGCCATGAGGGAGCAAACCAGCCCCGCGCGTTTAGCCGCTTGCGCCAAGCCTCGCAGGCCCAGCGCGGCGATTTCAGCCCGGTGGTTTCCCGACCGGCTGCGCGCAGTTCCTCGGTCAGTTCAGCGTCGAGAAATGCATCCACCTCGGCGCAGAAGGCGGCGTCGGCCTGACCTTCCACAAGGTCGGGAGCTGGAAAATTTCCGTCCATGTCGCTCTCCTGTGTTTCGAGCGGATGGCCAGTGTCTGGGGCAGCGGCGCAGGCCGCAATCAGGGGAAATACGGGGTGCGGCACGTGCGCCGCCATTGAATGAACCTTGTAGGGCCCGGTGTTCCCCGGCTAGGACTGGACAAAAGGGAGCGCGACATGGGTATCAGGACAACACTATTGGCATCATCAATTCTCGGCCTGCTGGCGGTCGGCTGTGCGAAGCCGGTGGCTGAGACGGCGCCCGTCGTCGCGGCCACGCCAGAAGTTGTGTCCACCGCCGCGCCGTTACCAGCCTTGACCGGGACAGAAGCGTTCAAAGTGTTCGTTTCGGGAACCGAGATCGGCCACCTGAATGTCGACCATTCCGGCGGTGTGACCAAGGTGGACTTTGAGTACCGCAACAATGGTCGCGGCCCGACCCTTCTCGAGACGGTAACGCTGGACTCGTCCGGACTGCCGGTGGACTGGGATATCACCGGCGCGACGACGTTTGGGAACAAGGTAGAGGAGTCCTTCTCACAGGATGGCCTTCAGGCGAGGTGGACAGATGCGACCGGCAGCGATTCCCGCACGCTTGATTCGGCGACGCTCTACGTGGCCCAGAATGCCAGCCCTTACGCCCTGTGGCTTTATGCCCGGATACTGATGGCAGATGCCGATCAATCCGTTGGTGTTTTGCCTGGCGGTACACTTCAGCTTGAAAAGATGGAGGACCTGACCGTCGCCGGGCCGGAAGGAGATGTGGCGATCAGCGCTTACGCACTGTCCGGGATCGAGTTGAACCCGACTTACATTCTGATGGATTCGAGTGATGCGTTTGTGGGCGTTATTTCGCCGCGCTTTGCCATCTTGCGGGACGGTCTGGAAGCGCATGATGAAATGCTGCGCGCCCGGTCGGTCGAGTATTCCGCCAAGCGGTTTGAGAATATCCAGGCTGAAACGGCGCACAATTACGACGCGCCCGTCCGCATCGCGGATGTCCGCGTGTTCGACCCGGAGACGCTGGCCCTGACGGATCCGGTCTCGGTCATGTTCGAAGGCAATCGGATCCGGTCGATCGACGCCCCGGATACGCGCTTAGAAGGCGAAGTGCTGATTGATGGAGATGGCGGCACGCTGGTGGCGGGCCTTTATGAAATGCACGGGCATCTCGGTCAGAATAGCGCGCTGCTCAACATCGCTGCGGGGGTGACGTCCGTCCGGGACATGGGCAACAACAACGACGTGCTCAGTGAGCTGAATGAAAACATACAGTCCGGGCGTCTCGCCGGTCCGCGTATCATCCGCAGCGGGTTCATCGAAGGAAAGAGCCCGTTCAGCTCCAACAATGGGACTCTCGTATCGAGTGAGGAGGAGGCGCTCGAAGCCGTTCGCAAATATGGCGGTGGAGAATTCCATCAGATCAAGATCTACAATTCCATGAAAGGCGAATGGGTGCCGGCCATGGTTGCAGAAGCACGACGCCTCGGCTTGAAAGTGGCCGGGCATGTGCCGGCTTTCTCCAATGCCGACCAGATGATTGCTGCAGGCTATGACGAGATGACCCATATCAATCAGGTCATGCTGGGCTGGGTGCTGGATGAGGGAGAAGACACACGCACCCTGTTGCGCCTGACCGCGTTGAAGCGTCTCCCATCCCTGGAGATCAGTGATCCAAAGGTACAGGCAACGATCAATGCCATGGCGGAGCATGAAACCGCGATTGATCCGACCCTCGCCATCCATGAAGCTCTGCTCAGGTCTCGCAATGGCCAGCTCCGGGCGGGTGTGGTCGACTATATCGATCACATGCCGGTTGGCGTGCAGCGTTCGGCCAAGACAGCATGGGCCGATATTTCCTCTCCCGAGGATGACGCGGCCTACTGGCAGGCCTTCGACAAGATCATCGAAACGGTCACCGCGATGCATGAGGCGGGCATCCTGCTCGTTCCGGGAACGGATATGGGCGGATCCTTCGTCTATCACCGCGAACTTGAGCTTTATCAGCAGGTCGGCATGACAGCGCCTGAAATCCTCGCCTGGGCCAGCCAAGGTATGGCCGAATATGTGGGACAGTCGGACGAGCTTGGGTCTATCGCGCCCGGCAAGCTGGCCGATTTCTTTCTTGTTCCAGGTGACCCAACAGCGGACCTGAAAGCGATCAAGACCATCTCCATGGTTGTGAAGGATGGCACGGTCTATTTCCCGAGCGAAATATATCCTTCATTCGGAATCGAGCCCTTCGCAGCGGCGCCGACTTTGACCGAATAGGCGGGGGATTCCGCCTTGCGCAGATGCGCGGCTCAGGCTTGGTTGACAGTAGCAGTGGAGGTTTCTACAGGCGCGATCGGAACACACTTTTCTGCATCGGGTTAGCCTGAAGACGGCTCGCCCTCCCTGAAATCCCAGCACGCCCTGGAGGCTGGAATGTTCAAGTCTATCTCCGCCATCGCTGCCCTGCTGTTTGCTGCTGCCATCCTCTATGCCGGCAATGGCTTGCAGAGCACGCTCCTGTCTGTGCGCGGCGACCTGGAAGGCTTCCCGACCGCAATCATCGGTCTTCTGGCCTCAGCCTATTATGCCGGCTTCATCCTCGGTTGCCGCTTCGTGCCTGGCATGATCAAAGGCGTAGGGCATATCCGGGCCTTTGTGGCACTCGCCTCGATCGCGTCGTCCAGTGCGCTGGCGCATATCCTGTTCGTCGATGCCACGCCATGGGCCGTTTTGCGCTTCATTACAGGCTTCAGCTTTGCGGGGCTGACCATGGTGCTGGAAAGCTGGATCAATGAGCGCGCGACGAACGAGAACCGCGGCAAGGTGCTGTCAGTCTATCGCATTGTCGATCTTGGCGCCGTGACCATCGGCAACGGCCTGCTCGCGATTGCCCCGCCTTCGGGCTTCCAGCTGTTCGTTCTGGTTTCCATCCTGATCTCCATCGCGCTCGTCCCGGTGGCGCTGACGCGCTCGGATTCGCCTGCACCGCTGGAGACGGCGAAGCTCGACATTGTTCAGCTTTATCGCGTCTCGCCCGTCGGCGCCGTCGGTGCAGCTGCCGCCGGACTCGCCAATGCCGCTTTCTGGGGCATGGCACCGGTCTATGTTCAGGAAATCGGGTATGGCTCGGCCATGATCGCAGCCTTCATGAGTGCCGCGATCATCGGAGCAGGCTTGTTCCAGTTCCCCATGGGCTCGCTCTCTGACAAGGTAGACCGGCGTTTCGTGATCGTGGGCAGCTCGCTGCTCGGCGCAGGGGCTTCGGCATTGTTGGCAAGCTTTGCTGGCCTGTCCCAAAACGCCTTGCTTGGCTTCAGCTTCCTGTTTGGCGCTTTCATCATACCCGTCTTCGGCATTTGCGCTGCGCATGCCAATGACCATTCCGCGCTCGGCAAGGCCGTCGCCACGAGTGGCGGCCTGCTCCTGCTCTATGGGGTTGGATCGGTGATCGGCGCTCTGGTCGGCGCTCTCGTGATGAGCGCATTTCATCCGGCCGCACTGTTCTGGTATATCTCGGGTGTCTATCTCGTTTTGGCCGTGTTCAGTCTTCTGCGCATAGGCATCAACCGCCCAAGCATCGTCGGCAAGAAAACTCGCTTCATTCCGATGGCAAAAAGCCCGCTAACGCGCGTCTATCGTAAGCGTGCGAAGCCCCAGCCCAAAGCCTAGGCCAGCCCCGGCCGCCACGCATCGCGCAGATGAACGGGCAGACGACTCGGCGCGATGGCAATGATGTCGTATCGCCAGCCATGGTCTGAATAGCGGGGATGCTTGGCCATCCAATGGTCGGCCGCGCGGGAAATTCGATTCCAGGCATGAAGTGTCACGGCGCCGAGCGCTGCGTTTGCTCGCCGACGTGCCTTTACTTCGACAAAAGCAACTATGCCGGATTTCTCCGCAATCAGATCAATCTCGCCAACCGGCGTGCGCACGCGTTGCGCGAGGATGCGATAGCCCTTGAAGCGGAGGTACAAGGCGGCAAGTGTCTCGCCCGCGCGGCCACGTTTTTCGGCAGCCGTGCGCTTGGCGCTGGGGGCGCGCCCTTTAGCCATCGGCTTTCAGTTGCAGCGCCCGCTGGTAAACGTCGCGCTTCGGCAGACCCAGCGCTTCGGCCACGGCATTGGCTGCGGCCTTGGTCGGCTGGCCATCCAGTGCGTCGCGCAGGGCCGCATCAAGCCGTTCCGGCGTGACTTCATGTTCGCCCGGCGGGCCGACCAGCAATACAATTTCGCCACGTGGCGGGCCGGACTCGGCATAATGCGTGGCCAAATCAGCAAGCGTACCTCGGCGGGTTTCCTCGAACATCTTGGTCAATTCCCGCGTCACCGCCGCGTCACGGTCCCCCAGCACAGAGGCAAGGTCTGCAAGCGCATCGGCAAGGCGCGGCCCACTCTCATAGAAGATCAGCGTTCCCGGCACCGCCTTTAGCGCTTCGGCGGCAGATTTCCGCGCGCCGGATTTTGGCGGCAGGAAGCCTGCGAAAAGGAATTTGTCACTTGGCAGGCCGCTGGCGACCAATCCCGCCAGCATGGCCGAGGCGCCCGGAATGGGGATGACCTTTACGCCAGCCTCCAGCGCCTCGTGCGCCAGTTTCCAGCCCGGATCGGAAACAAGCGGCGTGCCAGCGTCGGAAATCAGCGCGATCTTCGCGCCGCCTTGAAGTGCCCGTATCAGGCCCGGTCTCCGTTCCGCCCCATTATGGTCATGATAGGGGCTGAGGCGAGCCTTAAGGCCATAGGCAGACATCAGCTTTCCAGCGACGCGTGTGTCCTCTGCCAGCACTTCATCGGCAGCGGTCAGCACGTCCAGCGCGCGCAGGGTGATGTCGCGCAGATTACCGATCGGGGTGGAAACCACATACAGGCCCGGATCCAGAGATACAGCCGGTTGCCCCTTGGGGAGACCGCGCCTAGAGTCGCCAGCGGCGGGAATCGCCCCGGAGTCAGAAGGATCAGGAGATGACATTGCTTCAACCATTGCTCAGGAAGCTTCCCGCGCCAAGTCTTCTGTTGGCATCGCTGCTTCTGGCCACCGCCTGTGCCACAGCGCCTGCTCGCCAGCCAGTGCCCATCGGCACCGGACAGCCCCGCGAGGAGCCTGTTACGGGCGTGCCGCGCGACTTGGGCGACATACCGGGCGAAGAAATCGAAATTGGCGACATGGAAGATTTGGGCGACGCAACGCGCGGCCGAGGCGACCGTGGCTTGACCCCACCCTTCATGCAGGGACGTGAGATCAAGCGGGCCGCCGTGCTGCTGCCCTTTTCTCATCCGAACGCCAATGTCCGCGCCGAGGCGGAAAGCATGTTGGCAGGGATCGAACTTGCCCTGTTTGAATATGCCGACAAGGATTTCCTGATTATCCCGAAGGATACCGCCGGCAAGACCTCCGTGGCCGAGGCCCGCACGGACGAAGCCTTTGAAGACAAGGTAGATGTAATCCTTGGCCCGCTCTTTGGCGCAAACGTGAAAACCGTGCGTGAAATGGCGCGCGAGGAAGATATTCCCGTCATTGCCTTCTCCAATGACCGGTCTGCGGCTGGAGGCGGAGCCTATCTCGCTTCCATCTCGCCGGACGAGGAAGTCCGCCGCGTCATGGAATATGTGGCCGCGCGCGGCGTGGACACGTTTGTTTTCCTTGGCCCACGTTCGGATTACGGGCGTCAGGTCGAGGCCGCGATGCGGTTTGAAGCCTCCCGGCTTGGCGCCGTCATGGCCGCCTCAGCCTTCTATGGCGAGGATAGTGGAGCAGGCGCCGAAGCGCGCCAGATCGCCAGCGTTCTCAAATCCGAACTGGCCGACCGTCCCGGCCGCGTGGCTGTGATGATCCCTGAACGAGGCGTCAAATTGCTCTCGGTAGCACCGTTGCTGCCTTACAACGGCGTCGATATGCGCCAAGTGAAGCTGATCGGCACCTCTTATTGGGACGATTCCAGCATCTGGCGCGAACCGACCCTGCGCGGCGGCTATTATGCTGCCACAGACCCCGGCAACAAGAGCGCCTTCACCGAAACCTATCGTCGGATCTATGGCCGCGCGCCAACCGATCTGGCTGCACTGGCCTATGATGCAGCCGCATTGACCGTTCGCCTCGCCGCAGATGACAGTCTGACCTATGGCGGCGTGACCGATCCGGACGGCTTTTTCGGAGTAAATGGCCTGTTCCGCTTCCGCATTGACGGCACGTCCGAGCGCGGCTTGGCGGTCATGCAAATCCAGCCCGGTGGCCCTGAACTCGTCGAAGGGGGCGTTCAGTCCTTCCCCACTGGCCAGACCGGCCCAAGCTGAGCCTGATCATTACGTGGCGCGACCTGTGACATTCCCTTGCACCGGCCGGTCACGTCCCCCACATGTGCGGCTGATCTGAGACAATTCTGGAAGACGATAGCCATTCCATGAGCAAGCGCGACTATTACGAGATTTTGGGCGTATCCAAGGATGCGGACGAGAAGCAACTCAAGTCCGCCTACCGCAAGCTGGCGATGAAGTATCATCCGGACCAGAATGCCGGGAATCCTGAAGCCGAAGAGAAATTCAAGGAAGTGGGCGAAGCCTATGCGGTCCTGAGCGATGCTCAGAAGCGTGGTGCCTATGACCGGTTTGGCCATGCCGCCTTTGAAAATGGCGGTGGGGGCGGGGGCAACCCGTTCGGCCAGGGCGGCAATCCGGACGATATCTTCTCCGACCTGTTCAGCCAGGTCTTCGGCGCAGGTGGCTTTGGCGGTGGACGTCGCCGTGGCGGGCCACAGCGCGGTGCAGATTTGCGCTATGATCTGGAAATCACTCTGGCTGAAGCGTGGGCCGGCAAGGAAGAAACCATTCACGTGCCCCAGGCCGTGCCATGTACAGGCTGTGACGGCTCCGGCGCAGCGCCCGGCACCAAGCCGGAAACCTGCGAGACCTGTGACGGCCATGGCCGCGTGCGCGCCCAGCAAGGCTTCTTCACGATGGAGCGCACCTGTGTGCGGTGTTCCGGCAAGGGAAAGATCATCAAGAAGCCCTGTAAGGAATGTGGCGGCGCAGGGCAGGTTCGCGAGGAGCGCAAGCTCCAGGTGAAAATCCCGGCTGGCGTCGAAAGCGGTATGCGCATCCGCCTGTCCGGCGAAGGTGAGCCTGGCGATCAGGGCGGGCCGAGCGGCGACCTCTACATCTTCGTCGATGTCGTCGAGCATGACATCTTCGAACGCGACGGCCCGAACCTCTATTGCCGCGCGCCCGTGCCGATGGCGACGGCTGCACTTGGCGGCGAAATCGAAATCCCGACCATTGATGGCGGCCGTGCCCGCGTCGTGGTGCCGGAAGGCGCCCAGACCGGCCGCAAACTGCGTCTGCGTGGCAAGGGCATGCCCTCGGTGCGCCAGTCAGGCCATACCGGCGACCTGTTCGTGGAAATGTTCGTGGAAACCCCGCGCAACATGACCGCCCGCCAGAAAGAACTGCTGCGCGAATTCTGCGACTGCACCGGCGCCGATTGCCACCCGGAAAGCGAAGGCTTCCTCGGCCGCATCAAACGCTTCTGGAGCGGCGACGCCGACGAGCACCGCCCGAATTAGCGGCAGCCTTCCGCCCAGTTCAGCACCGTGTCGATCAGCGCATCTCGTGACCACGAGAACGAATGATCGCCCGACAGGATTGCACTGGTTGCATCGACACCCGGCTCTGCTTCGTAGGCCGCGATCAGCGGCTTGATGATGGCGTCCAACGGCACGGCTTCATCCTTGTCTGCTCCAACAATCAGCACCGACCGGCCGGCATAATTTGGCGCATAAGTGAGAGCATCAAAAGCCTCGCGATTGTCGATCAGTTCGCTGACCATGCGCGTGCCATCTGTTCCCGCCAGCATCTGCAGGGAATCGCCATAGGCGATAAAGCCCGCTTTCCTGTCCGGATCTGCCGCGAGAACATTCGCCACGACACCAAAATTCGCAGGAGCCAGCCCAGCGGTGCAGGCAATGGTTTCATCCTTCGCGCCCGCGGCGAGGGCTGCGAAGCCGCCCATGGAGTGCCCGATCAGGATCAGCTTGTCCGGATGGGTGCGATAGGTCTCCGCATTGGCTCGCAGGAAGGCCGTCGCGGCGGCCACATCTTCGATCACATGCGTGAATGAGAATGTTCCCTCGCTGCCCCATGCGCCGCGATAGTGAAAGAACAAGACGTTGAAGCCGTCCGCGCGCAGGTCCTGCGCCAAGTCGAGATTTTTCTCGTTGCCGGGAAACCCATGCAGCAACAGAACGGTGGGATGGGGGCCGGAGCCTTCAGCGACATAAATCAACCCGTTGAGCCGCCTCCCATGGCTCTGAAAATTCAGCTCGTTCAGTGCTGGCGGAAACTCGGTATCGTATGTCGGCGAAGTTTCAGTTGCCTCTTTCAGATTGGTGCAGCCAGGCATGAGCGCGAGCGCTGCGGCGATCAGAAACAAATTTCTCATAGTGTTCTCCCCTCCAACTACCCTATCTGAAATCTGCCTCAGCCCAAACATGCTGGCGCGGGAACCGTCTCGACAGATGGATCGTTGATCCGGGCATTCACCTGAGAGACACGCCATGCCCTTCAGTTCAGACCCGGAGACGCTCTCCCGCGAAGGCGTGACGGCAGAGGCCATTGGCCTTGTCCGGTCAGACCCATCCAAGCCCGGCTGGACGCGGCGGCGGTGCGGCACAGGCTTTACCTACAAGGACGACAAGGGCCAGACCCTGAAGGGTACGCGAGCCGAACGATGCCGCGCGCTGGTCCTGCCGCCGGCCTGGGACGAGATATGGATCTGTCCCCATCCACGCGGTCACATCCAGGCCACCGGACGCGACGAAGCGGGGCGACTGCAGTATCGCTATCACCCCACATGGTCGGCCGCGCGCAACTCGGCCAAGTTTGACGACCTGATCGCCTTTGGGCATGCCTTGCCTGAACTGCGCCGCCGCGTGCGTCATGATCTCACTTACTCGGATTGTCCGCGCGCGTTGCGCCTCGCCGCCATTGTCCGCCTGCTGGACCGGGGCGCGCTGCGCATCGGCCGGTCGGGCCGCAAGACTTATGGCGCGGTCAGCCTGCGCAAGTCGCATGTCCAGATCGATGGCCACAAGATCGTTTGCGCCTACAAGGGCAAGGGCGGCACGCCGCGCCGCGTCATTGTGAAAGATAAATTGTTGGCGAAGACCCTGGATGGTCTGATGGCCGAGCGCGGCGCGTTCCTCTTCCGCTCGCGCAAGGTCCGGCCCGCGGCGCAAGATGTAAACGCGTACATCCAGGAAACACTGGGCCTGTCCTTTACCGCCAAGGATTTCAGGACATGGAAGGGCAGCGTTGCCGCGGTCGATGCCCTGACCAAGGCAGAGGACATCACCATCAAGGCGATCACCCAGGCCGCGGCCAACGTACTCGGCAACACACCTGCAATCGCCAAATCGTCCTATATCCATCCCGTTCTGCTTGATCTGGCCCGCGATAAATGCCGCCCGCATCAGGTTTGCGACGAGGCAGAGTCTCTTGCCGGGGAAGACCTGTTGCTCGCCGTGCTGGAGGCCGTGCAGCCCTTGGCCTGACAAAGGCTGCGCGCTGCAATTGCCCTGATGGGACAAGCCTCTATGGTGACGGCGAAGGCGGCTGGAGCAGGGGGCAGATTTGGATATTTCACATCTTGATTGGGACAGGCGGCGCTGGGTACGCGAGGCGGTGCAGCGCATCAATGCGGATTTCAATCGCTCGGCTGACACTCATTTGATCAAGGTGGATCTGCCCGGATTTCCGGAACAGACGCTCTATCTGAAGGATGAGTCCACGCATCCGACCGGCAGTCTGAAACACAGGCTTGCGCGCTCGCTCTACCTGTTCGCCCTCTGCAATGGATGGATCGGGCCAGACACGGTTATCGTGGAAAGCTCGTCCGGCTCTACCGCCGTCTCGGAGGCCTATTTTGCGCGCTTGCTGGGCCTGCGTTTCATCGCGGTGGTTCAAGAAGGCGTCTCGCGCAGCAAGATCGACCAGATCGCCTTCTATGGCGGCGAGACCCGCGCCGTGCCGCCTGCGGACATCTATGCCGAGGCGCAGCGCATCACGACTGAACTTGGCGGCCACTATATGGACCAGTTCACGTATGCCGAGCGGGTTACTGACTGGCGCGGCAACAACAACATTGCCGAAAGCCTGTTCTCGCAATTGTCGATGGAGGCCCATGCCCTGCCGGACTGGGTGGTGATGAGCGCTGGTACGGGCGGCACATCGGCCACGATCGGCCGGTTTATCCGCTATCGCTGTGACATCGCCGCGAAGACGTCGCTCTGCGTCGCGGACCCGGAAAACTCGGTCTTTTATGATCATTATGAAACGGGCGACCCGGATATCCGTATCGGGACGAAGTCTCGTATTGAAGGTATTGGTCGCCCGCGCGTGGAAGCTTCATTCCAGCCAGACGTGATAGACCGGATGATGCGCGTGCCGGATGCAGCATCCATCGCCACGATCCACTGGCTGCAGGATATTCTTGGCCGGCGCTGTGGCGGATCGACCGGCACCAATGTATGGGCAGCACTAACCTTGTTGCGCGAAATGCGCGCCGCCGGACAAGCGGGCAGCGTCGCGACCCTCATTTGCGATGGGGGCGAGCGCTATCTTGACACCTATTATGATGATGCCTGGATCGCCTCTCAGGGGTTGGACCTCACGCCATACCTCGTCAGCCTGCAAGAATTCACGCGAGACTGATCGCTCCATCGCATGAGCAACATGACGCCGCTTCGCATTTCCAACCGAGAGGCTCGCCGGCTTTGGTTATGGACCAATGGGCTCGCCGAAACGCCGACCGGAAAGCTCGATGTGATGGGCATGCTCCACGCCCTTGGCTTCGTGCAGATTGATACAATTCGCAATGTGACCCGTGCCCATCACCACATTCTGTGGAGCCGAAACCAGAACTATCGCGAAGAGATGCTTTGGCCGCTTTTGGGTAGAGATCGTCAGATCTTTGAACATTTCACCCATGATGCCTCGCTCATTCCCATGGCGTATCTGCCATACTGGCAGCGGCAATTTCGTCGCCTCGGTGCCAAAGTGGCCCGGCATGAATGGTTCCAGTCCGGCCTTGCGCAAGAACAGATTGCCCAGATCCGCGCCCGGATCGAAGCTGAAGGCGCTTTGTCGACGCACGCCTTCGACACCAAGGCCACCAGTCGCGAAATGTGGGCCCGGCCACCGCACAAGAGAGCACTCGACCAGATGTGGTATGCGGGAGACCTCGCCACCTGTTACCGACAGAATTTCGTCAAATACTACAATCTTCCAGATCGTGTTTTTCCTGCCCATCTTCGCGATGGGCCGCCGGATCACGAGCAGATAGACTGGCTCTGCCAGAACGCGATCGATCGGCTCAGCTTTGGCACAACCGGCGAAATCCAGCGCTTCTGGGAAGCGATGAGTTCGGCAGAGGCAAAGTCATGGGTGATGAGCGCCAAGCATCTGGTTCCGGTCGAGATCGAGTGCTCGAACCGGCGAACGGTTCTAGCCTATGCAACTCCCGACATCGAAACCCGCTTGGCGACGGCTCCGGCGCCGACAAGCCGCCTGCGTATCCTCAATCCATTTGATCCGGCGGTGCGAGATCGAAACCGCCTCGAACGGCTCTTTGGATTTGATTATCGCAATGAAATGTTTGTTCCCGCCGCCAAGCGGCGCTGGGGGTACTATGTCTACCCGCTTCTCGAAGGGGACCGTTTCACGGGGCGTATCGAAATCAAGGCAGATCGTGCGAAGGGGTGGATGAGCGTGACCGGCTTTTGGCCCGAGCCGAACGTCAAATGGACCCCGGCTCGCCACGATAAACTGAACGCCGAGCTTACCCGATTTGCCCGCCTCGCCGGGATCGGGGACGTCAGATGGGCCATCTGAAGAAACCTGAATCCCACATCCCCCCAAGTGGTCACATCCGGCCGAACGGTAAACGGCCTGTGATCGTGATCTGCTCTCTTTGAAATGTTGTCACACTTTGTCAGCATAGTCTAAAGAAGCAGCGACCAACCGCCCGAATAGCGAGTTCATCATGAGCATTACGATCTATCACAATGCAGACTGCGGCACGTCTCGCAACGTGCTTGAAATTATCCGCCAAAGCGGCGTTGAGCCGGATGTCGTCCAATACCTTCAGCGCGGTTGGACGCGGGAATTGCTGGCGGGTTTGCTGGCCGCAGCGGGCCTGACACCGCGTGAAGCTTTGCGCACGTCCAAGAGCCCGGCCGAGGAGCTTGGTCTGACGGATCCGACGGTGGATGATTCCATACTTTTCGAAGCCATGCTGAAACATCCCATTCTCGTGAACCGACCAATTGTTGTTACCAAAAAAGGGACGGCGCTGTGCCGTCCCTCTGAGAAAGTATTCGATCTGTTGGACAACCCGCCTGCCAGCTTCACAAAGGAAGACGGCGAGACGATCCAGTCCGGTCAGGTTTGAACCTAGGCCATTTCGGTTTCGGCCTTTGCCTGTTCCAGCCAGACACGTGCGTCGGCTTCATCGGCAAGCTCATAGACTTTCAACTCGGTGTCGGGCAGGGCCACCGCCTGCATCTTCGCCGACTGGCGTACCCATGCCTGGTCGGTGAGAACAGCGACCTTGCCAAAGCGTTTCTGTAGGGCAAAGAACTCAGCCTTGCGTGACCAGTCGCTGGCGACATTGTGGAGCGTGCCCAGATCCATATGCTGCAATCGCACCAGCAGGCTGCCGGGATCCTCCGCGTCAGTCTGCTCCATGATTTCATCAACAGCTTCCGGCATGGTGTCGGGGTTCAGTTCGCCTTGCGCATCGATGGTGGTGAGGTGATTGGTTTCAGCTTGGATTGTATAAGGCATGAGTCTCCTGATGGGGTTGCTTCTTCATAAGCAACGCCTTGAGGAGGGGAGCGTTCCCGACCAATTGCATATCGGTGGAAGCGCGAAAAAAAGCCCGGCCCAGGCAAGCCTGGACCGGGAGAGGATTGAACAGATTGTGAGTAAGTTTCTGGGAGGAAGTTTAAATCCGTTCAATGATGATTGCCGGAGCCATGCCGCCAGCCGCGCACATGGTGACCAGGCCATAGCGACCGCCAGAACGTTCGAGCTCGTCCAGCGCGGTGCCGATCAGGATGGAGCCAGTGGCACCAATCGGGTGGCCGAGCGCCATAGCGCCGCCATTGATGTTCACTTTTTCCCGGTCCAGCTTGAGATCGCGGATGAACTTTTCGGCCACGACCGAGAAGGCTTCGTTGATTTCGTAAACGTCGATATCGTCTGTGGTCAGGCCGGCTTTTTCCAGCACTTTCTTGGCTGCCGGAACCGGCGCGTTCAGCATCAGGGTTGGATCGTCGCCCATGTTTGCCGTGGCTACGATGCGGGCACGTGGCTTCAGGCCGTTCTTGTCGGCATATTCTTTCGAAGTGACGAGGATTGCGGCTGCGCCGTCCACAACACCGGAAGAGTTACCGGCATGATGGACATGGTTCATCTTGCCTTCGAGTTGTGGGTATTTCTTGGTGACCATCGCGCCATAGGTGTTTCCCTGGTCATCGACCGGGATTTCCATGAACATGTTGAAGACGGTTTTCAGGCCGGAGAGGCTTTCCATCGTCGTGCTGGGGCGCGGGAACTCGTCCTTGTCGAGCGCCAGTGTGCCGTCGCGATTGTAGACAGGGATCAGGGACTTGTCGAAACGGCCTTCATCCATGGCGCGTTTGGCGCGCTGCTGGGAGGTCACGGCCAGCTGGTCAACGGCTTCGCGGTCGATGCCTTCCAACGTGGCGATCGCATCTGCGCAGACGCCTTGCTGTGACTGCGGGTGCATCTCGCGCAAGTGAAGGTTGCCGGCGTCCATCATTGGTGGATTTTTTGGATCTGCCGTCGATGCGGTGTAGCTCATCATCTCACAGCCGCCCGCGATAACGCAGTCTTCCATACCGGACATGATCTGCGCAGCAGCGAGGGAAACGGTGGTAATGCCAGAGCCGCAGAAGCGGTCCAGCGTTACGCCGGAGGCTTTCACGTCGAAGCCGGCATCGAGGGCCGCCATACGACCCATATCGGCGCCTTGCGCGCCGCGCTGGCTGGATGTGCCCCAGATGACATCATCTACGGTGGCCGTATCAAGATTGTTGCGGTCGCGGATCGCGCTCAGCACGGTTGCGCCCAGATGCTGCGGATGCAGGTGCGCGAGCGACCCTTTTCCAACCTTGCCAATGCCTCGCGGCGTGCGCACGGCGTCAATAATATAGGCCTCAGCCATCTGGTCTCTCCCTTGGGTTTATTATTTTCCCAAGTTTACGCGCACGTAAGCGTAAATCCAGCCGTGACGTCGGGTTATGCAGGTCAACTGTTTTTGGGGCTGTTCGGAACGGTCCAGTTTGTATTTCATTAACTATCGGGTAATCGGGAACAAACGGGGAGATCTGCATGGCCGACGACGCGAACGACCTGTCACAGGATGACATCGCCTATTTCGCGAACCGCCCGTCACCCGAATACGACGAAGTGGTATTGCAGGCCGACTATGCCGCGCGCGCCGCAATCAGCTTCTATCGGTTTCGCCAGCTTGGCGGCGGTCGCAATGGCACGACGCCCGAATCCAAAATGAAATTCGGCAAATCGACAGGGCGGGGCATTCATTATGTCTCCGACCATCCGCAGGTCCGCATTTTGAACTTGTCGGTTATCGCATTGCTCATCCTGTTTGAAAGCGCGGCCAATGCGTACTTCTTTGCGCAGCAGAGCGAGTTCGGTATCTCCGGTGGCATCTTCCAGGCTGCGGCGGTCTCGCTCGCCAATGTCGCCACCAGCTATTTCATCATCGGTTTCTGGGGCCTGCGCCATGCCTCGATCGGACTGGATCCAAACAAGAAATTCTGGGAGTTCGACGCCCGCAATGTGACCAAATGGTTTGGCGTGCTGGCTGTGGCACTTGGCATCGTCATTGTGCTGCTGGTGAATCTGTCAGCTGCGCACTATCGCAATCTGCTCGATCTCAAGGCCACACTTGGAGATACTCCAGGCGCTTTCGATGCCTTCAATCAACATACGTCTACGTTCCCACGGTTCTTCATAGATTCAGATATTTGCCAATCCATCCTGCAATCGCCCATGGGCGAGTCCATAGGCAGCGCCGCCACGAATGCCATGTGTCGGCCGTTTGCTTTGCATTCCCTGGATGCGATGGTCCTGTTTGCCCTTGGCCTTGCCATATCGGCCATCGCTGCCTTTGAGGGGCGCAAGGCGGATGCATCCTTCCCCGGTTTCAGCGACGCTGCCCGTGGCATCGAGCGCTCTCGCAGAGACCTTCAGGATGCGCTGGACGACTACTATGACAGCTATGAAGACGCGCTCGAGGATGCCGAGAAGGATTTTGGCAAGCTGAGCCCGAAGCAGAAGGTGGGGCTCCGTAGAGCGATGGATGCGCGGGTGTCGCCCTTCCGCCGCCTGCTTGAGACAGACCCTGACATCATGCGTGATGAATTCGACGTGCCGGAAGAGGTTGTCGAGCATATTTCCGGCAAGAAACCAAAAATCATGCCGCGCGCGGAGAATGACGCATGAGCCGCAGGCGCAGACAACGCCAGCGCCGGATGGCCTATATCAATTTCGCGATAATCGCCCTGCTGATCGCCGGCGGCGTGGCGGCGTTCCAGTTCCTCAAGCCCGTCCCCTATGACGAGCAAACGCTCTGTCTGCTGAGCGACAAGTTGCCGCCGCACACCGCCATTATTCTCGACAAGACGGATGAGTATGACGAAAGCCAGGCCGATCTCATTGCCGACCTGATCCGCCGCTCGCGCGACCGGCTCGAAGTGGGCGAGCGCCTGTCCATGTTCGAACTTGACGCTGAAGGCCAGTTCGATCCGCGCGGCGAATTCTCCCTGTGCAATCCGGGCCGGGGCGGGCAGGTGAACCCGCTTTTCCGCAATCCCCGGATGATCGAGGAGCGCTACGCGACCCTTTTCGAAACACCGATGGATGCGGTGATTGATGATCTCGTCGTACCAAAGGAAGCCCCCTCCAGCCCGATCCTCGAAGCAATGGCACGGCTCGGCCAGACGGAGAACTTCTCGCCCGACGCGCCCGCCCGCCGGATCGTCATCGTGTCCGATATGCTCCAGAATTCCGATCTGTTCTCAGCCTATGGCGGCGGAGGCACGCTTCCCGCCAACATGCCGCGCGCGCGTGATGTGGCTGAGGCGGTCGAGCGCCGCTATGGGCGGTCCCTATCCGGCGTAGACTTGGAGATTCGGTTGATTCCGCGCGGACGCTATACCGACATGCAACGCGGCGCGTTGAAGGAATACTGGAACGAGGTCTTTTCCGAATTGGGCCTGCAGGCCGACTGGCGAGACCTGTAGCGCCCACGGCCATTCTTCCCTGCATTTTGTCCGCACGCCCGCTTGTGGCATAATGCGGGAAAAGGATGCATCCATGGGAGGATTGCCAACAACCCGGACCGACGAGCCTCGTCTCGTTCAGCACGCTGTTTTGCTCAGCCTGTTGCTCGGCCTCTTGTTGTTTCTTGCACCGCCAGCTTGGTCGAATACCAATGATCAGCAAATCATCCCGTTCGAGATGGATTCCCAAGACCGGTTGATGGCCGAAATCTCATTTGAAAACGGGTCAACCGCTACGGCGCTTATCGATACGGCCGCCACTTTGCCGATGATTGGCGGGGCCACAGCGCGCTCGGCCAATGTCGGGGTGATCGAGGGACAGGAGCAATTTGTCGAGATACTTGGCCTTGGCGGCAAGGAAACGTTCCCCTTGATCGATTTGCCAAGTCTAAGGACAGGCTCGATTGCCCTGAGCCAGGTGCCTGCCGCCCTTGATAGCAAGATCGCCGTCAGCGGCGTGCGCAATGTACTGCCCATCAGTGCGCTGACGGGCAATGTCGTGGATTTCGATTTCGACCAGGGACATGTGACGGCCTATGATCGGCGCCCGGCCGGGCGAATGCGAGAAGTCCTCTGCAAACGGCCCCTCGTTGTTCGCAACGGACTCTATTTCGTGCAGGTTACGATCAATGGCCGGCGGGGGCTCGCCCTCATAGATACAGGTTCGACCATTACTTACATGAATTCGAAATTTGCGAGCCATGCCGGTACCAAAGTCAATGAGGATGAAACCAAGCGCCTGCTTGGGATAACCGGCGACGACTACAATATGCACGTTGCCCACGTTTCCCGTTTTGAACTGGATGACGTCGACATGACGGGGTTCAACATGATCGTATCAGACCCCGCCCTGTTCGAACATCTGGGCATGGCTGACGAACCGGTCATGATCCTTGGTATGGACTTTCTGTCACAATTCCGTGTACAGATAGATCGCGAGAATAATCTGCTCTATTTGCGAATTCGTCATAGCACAGCCAAGAAATGCCTGGTCTGCATGGAAGTGCAGTCCTATCGCAGGCGGTAATGTACCCCTAGCCGAACGCACCATAGGCATGCGTCACCGACAGGCTGATCCCGTGCAGAATCCGGTCGATGTCATCCAGCGGCGCAATGATATCCTTGTGAATGCGATCATACCCGTAGCCAGCTTGGCTCTTGGTATCATTTCCGGCCTCGGTCAGGGCTTTCAGCGGCGTATCCTGATCGCGGGAGTGCGGGAAGATCTCACGCAGCAATTCCACCGCTTCCTTGATCCGCAATTCCGCAACCATTTCGACCAGGTCGCGGCTGCTCGCATCATGACGCTCCGACAGGCGGGGCAGGCCGCCGACAATGGAGAAGGCTTTCATGATCAGCGCTTGACGCACGGCATGCAGAACGTGCAGGTCCAATCTGCCCTCATGGCGTTCTTCCAGTGAAGGAGAGGTCTTGAGTTGGGCCAGAAGACGGTCAAACTTTCCAAGGTCCACGGACAAATAGTTCGCGATCTGGTTCATCGAAACGGACGTCTCATTATTGCGCAGCGCGTAATAAACCCCGCGATAGGCATTCGCCTTGTCAGGGTCGGCCAGTTTCGAGTGTGCCACCCAGACGCCCGGATCATAAACGCGGGCATAGGCGCGAAGCGCGGGCAGGCTGGTCAAAAGCCGCGCGCGGGTCGCCAGCAGGATCAGGCCCTTCATGCGTGGGCTGTCATCAATCAGGTCAACCAGCCGCTCCATTTCGCGCTGCAGGGATGAGCCGATGCCAGCGGCCACATTCACTGGCATGCTGAGCTGTTGCAGCGTCGCATTGTGAGAGATAGCCCGCAGGGAGCGCGGGCCGACTGGTCCAGCAGCGCGGCGTTTCGGTCGCGAGCCCGCCTTTACCGTCAAGCCGCTGGAAAAGGCGCCCAGCAATCGACCATAGTCTGCATTGTCGAACAGGCGTTCCTGCCAGGCTCGCAGCGACCGGTAGAAATCCCAGACAAGGTCCGTGCGCGTATAGAATGGATCCTTGGTGCGGTCGGCCGGGTCAGACAGCGTGTGGCTGCACCAGGCGGCCATCGTCGTTTCGGCCAGCGCCGGGTTGGCGAAGTGAAGGAAGCCATCACCGCCCTGAAAACTGACCTCATGACGGAGCTGCAGGCCCCGTGCGCGGGCACCGCCACGGGTCCATGGTGTCAGCAGATGATCAAAGCGCTGCTCGAACGTACCCGGCCATGCGCCGCGGCCCATGCTTTCGCCATGCGTGTTGAAAATCAGGAGGTCGACATTTACGCCCTTGGCGGCCAGCGCCCGGGCGATCAGGTTGTGGATGCGCTCGATGGCCATGTCGGCGGCGACTTGTCCGATGAACCGTCCGGCATCGGAGAAACCCAGCTGGATCGAAAGATACCCGCGCTGTTGCACATAGGCGAGGAATTCCGGCTCTTCCAGCAAGCGTTCAATGAATCGCCCGCCCGTCTCCAATGCTTCAGGCGTTTCGAATAGCGGAGAGATATCGAGCTTGTCATCGACACCATATTGCCGCGCAAGGTACAGCGCGCCCATCACGGTGGCCGGATTCTCACTCTCGGCGATCAGGAAGCGGATGACCGAGCCGGAATCGATATGTTTCAGGATCTGTGCGCACATCATGAACTGACGTCGCGCCGTGGATTGTTCCAGGAACAGGTCGGCAAAGTTCACCTGAACCGGTTTGGACTTGCGGGCCTTTTGTGCCAGTTCAGCCAGGGCAAGACGACCAAGTTCCCGGTCTTCAGTCTGCAGGCCCAGATCGCGGTTGATCACCGTGCGCACCTGCGCTGCGTTCACCCGCAAGTGAATGCGCGCCGTGCCCAACTGCAGCGCTTCGACCTGCGCCCTGACCGCCATCAGGTCTGCAGCAAGGCTGTCTTCGGCTTCGGGAATGACGCTGTCCAGCACGTCGAGGATTTCAGACGCGTCCAGCACGTTTCGCTTGGAATGCTCGGTCAGCGCATTTGCTGCCGGCACCAGATTGTCCGGATCGGTCAGATCCGCCGCGAACAAGGCCGCATGGCGTGCGGTGTCTTCCGACGCGGTCTTCAGGCGCTGGGTCAGCTTGGCAATGGGGCCGATCTTCTGGCTGCCGCTGATGGATTCCAGCTGCGTTGCATAGCGATCGAGCTGGACCGCCTTTTCCGTCAGACGGAAGGTCAGCGATTGGGACCAGTGGATATCGGCGCGGCCATCAAGGTCATACCCGACCCAGCAGGCGAGCGTCGGAACGAAGATTTTCAGTGACCGCCATTCATCCGGGAAGGCCTTGCGTGAAAACGAAATCAGCACGGTTGCATAGGCCAGCTGCGCATTCGCCGCGTGAGCAATCGCGCCCTGCACTTCGTCATGCTCGCCCTGAAGGCTGATCTGCTGGTTCCATGCACGGGAATCGGCGCGGATCTGGCGCATCAGCATGTTGCGGCTGGTCTTTGTTGCGCTCACCACATGGTCGGCCAGCGCCGTGCGCAGATCTTTCGACAGGGCAAAGGTCGGGTGGCCAGTGAACACGATGCCGCCGGTCGCCTGTTCGACGCGCGCCTTGAATACGTCAAATCCTTGGGCGGCCAGTGTCTCCAATTCTTCGGTGAGGCTCGCCCAGGCATTCTTCGCCTTGCCGCCCGCATGCTGGGTGCGAAAGCGGTCCGCGCGCTCTTCAATCAGGTCCAGATGCACCTCGTCGGCCAGCTTCGACAGATCGGCCAGCTTGGCCTTTCCGGTTTCGAGGTCGCGGAACAGGGTCTGCGCCAGCGCGAAGACCGAATTGGTCAGAGGATCGATTTCAATCCGGGCGGCCTGTGTCCGCAGGAAGGATTGGGCGGTTTCGAGAGTCGTGGGGGATGTTGTCGTTGTCATGCCGCCAAAAAGACGGAAATTGACGTAAAGTCAAAGCTCTGCTGACGGCGACTGGAAATAAATCTGCGGATCGCCTCGCCGGACGCCTATCTGCGCCCGAAAAAGCGGATGACGCCGATCAGTCCCGCAATTGCCGAGCCAAGCCCGCCGAGCAACACAAACAGGGGATTGGCCTGGTCCGCGAAGGCGATGGCGCGATTGATTCCGGAGACCTGTACGGTCACCGTGTCCCGAAAAGTGCGCAGCGGCACGACGGCGTCCTCGTCAATGGCATATATCTCGAAGACGAGGTCATGGCTGCCGGCCGTTAACGGCAGCACCGACCAGCGCCAGACATTTTCGGTCAGCGGGGACAATGCCTGAACTTCCGGCGACATGGACACGATCTCGAAATTCGCGCCGCTGAGACGCGCTTCAACACGATCCGACACCAGCGCTTCGCCTTCGATCACATTGCCGCGGCCGGGCAGTGCGTCGACCGCGGTGTCATCGCCAGTGGAGTCGATGGCCAGCGTCACATCAAAAGCGCGCTTGTATTCGGCAGAACTGGGTGTTTCGTGCGCCACCGGTACGCTTTTCAGCGTTTCGACAAAGGATTCATTGGCCTGAGGCATCACATTCGCCGACCGGCTGGTCATTGGGGGCGCATCAAAGCCCGGCGAGGAGCCGACAGATTCCGGGAACACATCGCCACCCGGCAGATCCGCACCCAGACTGCGCGTGGGTCCTGCGGCAGGGGCGTCTCCCGGCGCTTCCATCATCATCTCTTCGCTTCGGAGGGGCTCCAGCTCAGCCAGTTCCTCTTCCAGCGCGGGCGGCATGGCCGTCTCTGCATAAGCCTCTTCGAAGGCCTCCTCGGTCGCCATCTCCTGAGGTGTGGCCGCTTCGACCATCTCGTCGCGTGGCGCATAGGTGTCCATCAGGACAGACCCGGCATAGCCCGCAGCCACGAGGCCACAGAGCAGAAGGATAATGGACAGCAGTCTCAGCATGGCGGTTCGCGCTCCGTCAGTTTTCCCCACAGCGTGGTTAATCCCTAGCAGAGCTTTATGACAGGGGGAAACGTTTACGGCTGCTTTCATAAAAGGCGACCGCGGCTGCGTTGGAGACGTTCAGGCTCTCCATTGCCGGGGCAATCGGGATGCGTGCGAGTTCGGCGCAGGCCTTGGCCACGGCGGGTCGAATGCCCGGGCCCTCGGCGCCAAGGACAATGGCGAGTTTCTGTGCCCCTTCGACCGCATCCGCGATCAGGCGTTTGCCTTCGCCAGCAAGGCCCACCGTATGGTATCCGGCCTCTCCCAGCTGCTCCAGTGCGCGGGCAATGTTCACAACGCGCGCCTCGCGAACGGTTTCGATCGCCCCCACAGCGGCCTTTGCCGCGACACCGGTCACATTCGGTGCATTGCGCGTTTGCAAGACCAGCCCGCCAAAGCCAAAGGCGGCCGCCGAGCGATAGACTGCGCCCAGATTGTGAGGGTCGGATACCTGATCCAGCACGGCAATATGGCTGATCCCGGCATCGATCAGGTCTTCAAGGGCGCCCGCTTCCAGCGGATCGACTTTCACGGCGATGCCCTGATGGACCGCGCCCTCGGGCAGGCGGGCATCAATGTCGCGCGCCGTCACCAGAACTGGCGCAATGGGCCCGGTGGCAGGCAGGCGCTGGGCGGCGTTTTCGGTGGCCAGCAATTCGTGACATTTGCGCGCGGGATTGGCCAGGGCAGCGACCACCGCATGCGTGCCCCAGATCCAGAGCGGACCGCCATCTGCGCCGCTGCCATCGCGCCCGGCGCCGGCGCGACGCGGCGGTCGGGCAGTGCCGCGGCGTGGATTATCTGCGCCAGCGTGTGCTTTTCGCGGTTTAGAATGGTTGCGCGCCATTTCGGGTTTCCTTATAAGGCCGCTTCCGGTGTGGATCGGCGGTGCTTCGGCGCCTATGTGAAGCGCTGCTGCGACGGCGTCAAACGGCGTGTGGTCGCGGGTCCCGTGGAGGGGTGGCCGAGTGGTTAAAGGCAGCAGACTGTAAATCTGCCCGCATAGCGTACACAGGTTCGAATCCTGTCCCCTCCACCACCCGCACCAGATGGTGTAAGGTGTCTTCGCGAGGCCCTGACTGGGCGGGTATAGCATAATGGTAATGCACCAGCCTTCCAAGCTGTGTATGTCGGTTCGATTCCGTCTACCCGCTCCAGACAATGTTCCCATAGTATACAGCGCACTAGCGCATTTTCAGGCAAGCGATTTAGCGCGTCAGGCCACGCTGTCGGGGCGCTGGCAAAAGGGCTGCGCCTAGCGCCGCTTTTCCTGGATTTTCCTATCCCGTTGACCGGGCGCGCCAAGGCGCAGTTGCGCGTTCAAATACGACAGTTTTACCGTTGACGGCTCGCGGATCAGCCTATACATCGGCGCCTTCCTACCCCGTGCCCAGATGGCGGAATTGGTAGACGCGCTACGTTCAGGTCGTAGTTCTCGCAAGGGAGTGGAGGTTCGAGTCCTCTTCTGGGCACCAAGCCGCTCTTCGGAGCGGTTTTTTCTTGTCCAAAACTCATTGAAAAATAAGTATTTATTGGGCGTTCGGCGCCACTTGGTGTCCGAAACGATGCGGGTATGTCCGTTTGCATCCGGGGTATTTACGGGTATCCTTGCGGGTAGTTGGGGCGAAATACCCCCGAATAAGGATCAGGATACCCGCACAAAGTACCCCCATGAAGCTGACTGATACCCGCATTCGAAACCTCAAAAAGGCGGACAAGCCGTACAAGGTTGCAGATGGTGGCGGCCTGTATCTCCAGGTGACTGCCACAGGATCCAAGCTTTGGCGCATGCGCTACCGGTTTGACGGCAAGGAAAAGTTGCTTTCCTTCGGCGCATATCCCGATCTCACCTTGCAAAAAGCCCGTCAACGCAGACAGGCGGCGAGGGCCTTATTGGCAGACGGCGTTGATCCGGCTGAACACGCCAAGGAAGCGAAGGCGCAACAAGCCGCGCTGACCGAACATACCTTCGCGCGCATTGGGGACGAGCTCGTCGAAAAACTGCGTAAAGAGGGCAAGGCGGACGTAACGCTGAAAAAGAAACGCTGGCTGCTGGACATGGCCAATGCGGACTTTGGCGAACAGCCAATCACCAGCATTACTGCACCCCAGGTTTTGAAAACCCTGCGCAAGGTGGAAGCGAAGGGAAACTATGAATCGGCCAGGCGACTGCGCTCGACGATTGGATCTGTGTTCCGGTTTGCCATTGCCACGGCGCGCGCCGAGAATGATCCGACCTATGCGTTACGCGGTGCCCTCATTGAGCCAACAGTCACCCATATGGCGGCCGCGACCGAACGGGAAGACTTTGCAGAAGTTGTCCGGGCCATTTGGGCTTCTCACTCCGGTTCTCCCGTGACCCGCGCAGCCTTGAAACTGCTAACTTTGCTCTACACGCGACCAAGTGAATTGAGGCTCGCGCATTGGGATGAGTTCGACTTTGAAAAGGCGATCTGGACCGTTCCAGCCGCGCGCACAAAGCTGCGTCGGGAACATACCAAGCCGCTATCGAAAATGGCGATCGACATTCTGGAAGAACTGCAGGCTCTTACGGGGCGCGATAATCGCGTGTTTCCTTCGCTCATCGCGCGCGACAAACCGATCAGCGAGAACACGTTGAATCAGGCTTTGCGTCGGATGGGGTTCACAAAGGAAGAGCATACGTCACATGGTTTTCGTGCCAGCGCGTCCAGCTTGCTGAACGAAAGTGGCCTGTGGGACAGGGACGCTATTGAGGCCGAATTGGATCACGCCGGGGCTGATCAGATCCGGCGCGCCTATCACCGCGCGCGCTATTGGGAAGAGCGCGTGAAAATGGCGGATTGGTGGGCCAATGAGATAAACGGATTTATCAAGAAAGATTGAACCGGAGAAGGAAGATGACAACGTATAGCTACACAATCACGCTCAATGATTCTGAGTACCTCTGCTTGGGTGACGCATTGGAGTTTTATCGGGCGCATTGCGAGAAGATGGTTGCAGAGAAAGCGGGCGCGCCCTTCTGGGCGCATGTGCAAAGTTGCCAATCTATATCGACAAAACTTCGCGGCGCGATCACTCATCAGATGAGCGGCAATACCTTCTCGGATGATATGTAATCATCATCCGCAGCTGTCATTCGTGCTCGCGCCTGCCTCTCAATGAGTGCTGGGCCACTCAGGCTTGGATTTTGGTCTGGGTTTGAGCTCGTAGTCTTTCAATTGTTGCATGATTAAGTCCGTGAGCTTCTCTGTGGCAGCGTCCCCTTCGATGGCCGTTTTTGCTGACGCATAGCTCCGCCTTACCGTTCTGGGGGCGGTCCGCAATGCCACAAAAATATTTACGCGAAGATCACTCATAATGCTTTTGTAGGACAATGTTCCTACAGTGTAACGCCAAACAATTCGCTATTCACAGAAAAATGGGAAGGTCCGAGGTGATCCAACTGTGAACAAGGGGTTGTGATCGTGTCCGAATGATTGCAGCTTTTACGTGGGCTTGGGGTCGCACTGGATTGGACGGGTGGGTTCCATGACCTCTTCTAAAGACGATCAACCGGATAAACAAAGCGGCGAACTTGAACGCGACAGCGCATGCCGACGACATGAAGTGCCAACGCCCGCCAATGATGCGGGCGTTTCTGATTGTGGGCCACCATACATCCCTGCAAACTTGGAACGATGGGCAAAGCTGCCTTGTTGGTCAACGGTCGAGGCTGCCTGCGTCACCCGAGGGTATGAGCCTGGACCCTTGCAGCAGACGACTCGTGAGGAAGTTGAACGCAGGCCCGAAGTCCTTGATCAGATTGAATACCGCATTGAACTGTTCAGGCGGGCTGTTCAGGTCGGCGAGTTCGGCGAATTGATCCCGCCTTTGGAAGCGCTCAACTTTCTCGAATGCCGAGACGAGAAATATCCAGGCAAACTAAGAGAAGTTGTCGAGCGTATTCGGCCTCTGGGGCAGTCAGTCCCTTTGAGATCTGGCGACATGCGTCAGATGTGGGCAACCCTTGGAGATGTTGCTTCCCAAGCCAACAAGACGGAACAGGAGTCGAGCAATTCTGGCCAGACCAAGATCATCAACTCTTTGCAACGCATGCTATTAGCAACAGTCGTATCAAAAATGGATTTCAATCCAGACAGGCCGCAAAACCCCACGGCGAAACTGATAGGGAAAGCGATGTACGATCTGGCGATGAAGCCGCTTCACGAAGATTCGATCCGGCGCCACTTGAATGATGCCGCTGCAGAGCACTGGGACGGCTGGCCACAGGGTTAAGAACCGTATTCGGATCTCGAAATCGGTATTCGGAAACGCAGTATTCTTGGACGTGATAAATCTGGATCACCTAACAAAATACGGGGTGATACAATGTTTGACGAATACGAGTTCCCTCAAACGGGTTTGGTCCGCATAAAGCAGATCATCGCGCCTTACGGTCCGATACCTGTTTCCAAAAGCACTTGGTGGCAGGGGGTGAAAGACGGTCGCTTCCCAAAACCGCGCAAGCTGGGCGCGGGCATTACCGTCTGGAAGGCTGAAGAGATCCGCGCGCTCTTCGAGAGTGAATATGATGATGCCGCATAATGTGGTTCGCCTGCACGGCGGCGGTAGTTCGCCCCGATTACTGAACGCCAACGCCCCTCATGCGCGCATTTATGCAGATTGGCGCCATCTCGATGCTTTCAAATGTTTGACGCCGCTGCAGCGCGTATTGCTGGAAGACATGCTGATGGATTTTTCCAGGGTCACGGGCAATCAGGTTCGCCTTACCTGCAAAGGAGTGACGGAGCGTTATGGTGTCGGACACAAAACGGCGAAGAAAGCGATTGCCGGACTGGAAGAGTGTGGCTGGATCACACGAATTGGTCTGTCGTCTGGCCCGACTGGTCAGGCAGGCGGCCTCTACGAGATTGAGTGCATAACCGCGCAAGGAAAACCGATCGGTGGCCGATACCAGACCTGGACGAAAGATTGACCCGTTGAGCGAGTTAGGGGTGCCCGATAGTCGAATTAGGGGTGTCAGATGATTGAAATAGGGGTGTCAGACGAGCCAGTTTCGGAGGAAAAGTGGTGTGCCAGTCAGTTGGATAATATGACGCTGAAACAAAGGCTTGCTGGAGTTTGGCGACATGAAGCGAAACTGGCTGCCACCCACCTACAGAACTGTAGAACAGCTACTCCTTTACGATGGGCAGAAGGCTTAGCCAGGAGCGAACGGCCAGAGGGGCGGGGCCACTCAAACAGCGCAAGCCGCTCTGGTCGTTCGTCGCGCCCCATTGATAACAATTCCGGTGCAACGCCGTCCGACAACATCCACTTTCCACATGATTGCGAAAAAGGGAGATAGGCAAAATGGGCGGGTTTGGGTCAGGTGCCCGAAATCGGTGGGCTTCGAAGACAGAAGAGTTTCACAAGCTGGATCTCGCCACGTTCAAACGGGAATGGTTCGAGAACTGGCGACGGGGCTCTATGCGGTGGTCACGCGGCGGTGTGCAGACGAGTAGCATCAGCTACCGCCTGACGCCGGATTCCATACGCTTGATCTACAGTGTTCCCAGTCAGGGCGAGCGTGTCTCGATCGACGAACGGTTCAACCTTGACTTCACTGAACAGCCCTTTGGCGGCCGCCGCCGGTGGATACTCTGCCGATCCTGTGGATGCCGGTGCCGTGTGCTCTATGGCGGGGCGTACTTCCGTTGCAGGCTATGCTATCAGGCCACCTATTCCAGCCAATATGAAACCATACGCGTCAAAGGCCTGTCTCGCGCTGAACGCGTCCGCGATCGTCTGGGCGGCGAGCCGGGCTTCATGAATCTCTTCCCGGAAAAACCGAAAAGCATGCACTGGAAAACCTATCGCCGCCTGAAGCGTCAGGATTGGGAGGCATGCGAAGCGATCGAGCGGACCATGTATGCGCGGATCAAAAGCCTCTGCTAAACCCGGCTTTCCCGCAACAGGATTTCAGCCTGTGCCAGCACTGTCTGAACCGCTGTATCTGAAAGATCCGGAGGATAGCCGTACTTCTTCAGGATCCGCTTGACCAAAATCCGCATATGCGCACGGGCGCTTTCGCGTCGGTGCCAGTCAACAGATGCGTTTGAACGAAGCTTTTCTAGGAGTTCATGCGCAATCAGTCTGAGCTTCTCGTCGCCCATGGCTTCCACGGCACTCTCATTCTCTGCCAAGGCATCGTAGAATGCGACCTCTTCCGCACTCAGGCCCAGTTCCTCGCCACGCGATTGGGCCGCTTTCATCTCCTTGGCAAGATTGATCAGTTCCTGGATCATCTCCAGCGCAGAGATCGCGTTCGCGTGATATCGGGCGATGGCGTCTTCCAGCCTTGCTGAGAACGTCCGAGCTTCCACATGATTGGTTCTTGCGCGCGAGGCGATTTCGCCATTCAGCAATTTCTTGAGTGCTTCCAGCGCCAGATTCTTGTGTTTCATGCCTTCGATCTCGGCGAGGAACTCGTCGGAGAGGATCGAAATGTCCGGGGCCTTCATGCCGACCGCTTGCAAGACATCCACGATTTCAGACGAGGCGACTGCCTGATCGATCAGTTGCTGAACAGCAAACGTTCGGTCCTGAACCGAAAGTTTGCCGCTGACGGTACGCTTGTTCAGCGTCGCGCGCACGGCCTGGAAGAAGCCGACTTCATCACGCACCCTTGCAGCGAAGTCACTAGCGGCGGCCAGAGCATACGCTTTTGATAATCCGAGCACCAGGTCATTGTAGGCGCGATGAGCGCGCTTCTTGTCAGCCTCGTTGGTGGCTTTTGAGGCCTCCGCTTCCTGCCACTTCAACACCCAGTCGAGCGCGCCAGCCAGCGCGGCCAGTTTCTTCTGAGGTGTGCCAGTCAAGCCGTCGGAGTAATCGAAGCCGTGGAAAACGAGCTTTGTCCGTTCGTAATACTCTTCGAGTGCCGCGACGGCCTCTTCTTCGTCGATGCCCGTCTTTGATCTGTCATCGTCGCTGTAATCTGCCAGTGCCTTTCGCAGGTTCTGGGCCACGCCAATATAATCAACGATCAGGCCGCCGGGCTTGTCCTTGAACACGCGATTGACCCGCGCAATCGCCTGCATCAGGCCGTGCCCGCGCATCGGCTTGTCAATGTACATCGTGTTCATGCAGGGCGCGTCAAAGCCTGTCAGCCACATATCCCGCACGATGACCAATTTGAGCGGATCGGACGGGTCGCGCGCGCGTTTGGCCAAGGCATCCCGGCGACGCTTGCCACCGATGTGCGGTTGCCAGTCCAGCGGGTCCGATGCCGCGCCGCTCATCACGATCTTGATCGCGCCTTTATCATCGTCGTCAGAATGCCAGTCTGGGCGCAGAGCGATGATCTCATTGTACAGCGAAACACAGATGCGGCGGCTCATGCAGACGGCCATGGCCTTGCCGTCCAGCGCCTCGATCCGGCCTTCCAGATGCGCGACAAGATCAGCGGCAATCTGCTTCAGCCGTTCCTGTGCGCCGACCAGCGCCTCTACGTTTGACCATTTCGCCTTGAACTTTTCCGTTTCGCTAAGCGTATCGTCTTCGGTCAGCGCCTCGATTTCTTCATCGATCAGTGGCTTCTTGTCCGGGTCCAGTTCTATGCGTGCGATCCGGCTTTCATAATAGATCGGCACGGTCGCGCCATCCGCAACCGCGCGGGAAATATCGTACACGTCGATATAGTCACCGAAGATGGCGGGCGTGTTGACATCGCTGCCCTCAATCGGCGTTCCGGTAAAGCCGATGAAGGACGCGTTCGGCAATGCCTGGCGGATATAGTGCGCATAGCCATAGCGCTTGACGCCGGAGGCCGCATCGATCCTTGCGGAAAGCCCGTACTGGCTGCGGTGGGCTTCGTCGGCGATGATGATCACATTGCTGCGGTCTGAGAGTAGCGGGAAATGTTCCTCGCCGACCATAGGCGAGAATTTCTGCACGGTGGAAAAGATGACGCCACCAGCCGACGTATCAAGCAAGGATTTCAGATCTTCCCGGCTGATGGCCTGTTTGGGCGATTGCCGGATCAGATCCTTACACACGCTGAATGTGCCATACAATTGATCGTCCAGGTCGTTCCGGTCGGTCAGCACAAGCAGGGTGGGGTTTTCCAGAGACTTCGCCTTCACGGCGAGGCCTGCAAAGAAAGCCATCAGAAAGCTCTTGCCGGAGCCTTGCGTGTGCCAGATCACGCCGATCTTGCGGTCGCCGCCGGGGCGGGTGGCCTCGATTGCTTCGCGCACGGCTTTCTTTGCGCCATGATACTGGTGGTAGCCTGCCACGATCTTGAACAGGCCATGATCGCCCTGGCCAAACACGGTGAAGTCCCGGATCAGATCCAGGAAAACCTGCCGGTCAAACACGCCGCGCAACAGCGTGTCCTGTTCCGGTGTGCCGGGCGGCGCATAATCTTCGCCATTCACGGTGCGCCAGGGCATGAAGCGTTCTTCATTGGCGGTGAGGGATCCGATGCGCGCTTCCATGCCATCTGACGTGACCAGCACGGCATTGGTGCGGAACAGGGAGGGGATCTGGGTCTTGTAGGTTTGCAGCTGATTATAGGCGGATGTCAGCGTTGCGGATTCCGAGCCAGGATTCTTCAGCTCCAATACCGCCACAGGCAGGCCGTTCAGAAAACACACCAGATCCGGCCGCCGGTTCTTCTGGCCCTCCACGATGGTGAATTGATTGGTCACCATCCAGTCATTCGCGGCAGGGTCGTCAAAATCCACCAGCCAGACCCGGTCGCTCTTCACGCTGCCGTCTGCGGCGCGATACTCCACGCCGACGCCATCGGTTATGAGCTTGTGGAGCCTCTGGTTTTCCTCGATCAGGTTTGGCTTGTCCGTATTCAGAACAAGCCGAAATGCCGTCTCGATGGCTTCCTCCGGAAGATCCGGGTTCAATGCCCGCAGCGCACGATCAAACCGGCGCGTCAGGACGGTGTCGGAAAAGCTGGCGCGCTGCGGCGCTGAGCCATCGGGGGAAATGGCCATGCCGTCGAGATATTGCCAGCCGAGCGCTTTCAGGGTTTCGATACCGGCTTGCTCGATATGGTCTTCTAATAAGCCCTTCATAGTTTACCAGTACGCTGATTGAGGATTACGACGCCACGTAAATCTCTGGATTCAAGATAGTTCCTTACTCTTGCGTCTTGCCAGCTTTCAGCGTTGAACCAATCTGGAAGTTCTTGATTTCGCAAGATTTCAGGACTGAGCGATTCGAGCGGCGATGTATCGATAGTATCCTGCTTTTGTGTCCTCTCATCTGGCCTAGGCCTTTTCCGTTCATCTAAGGCTCTGCCGACCCGTTCCGGTAATGACGCAATCGACGGATGGTCACATACCAACGTGTGCCACGGCCACATTCGTGCAGGCATCAAATCTCCTGGGCCTGGATTCTTTCCCAAGCTCAGTACATCAGACGCCAGAGCATATGCGCACCCCCAGTAGCTTGGTGAAACGAAGTTTCGCCCTGAAGGATACGGGATCGCTGCACTGTAGTCGTACTTGCCTTTGATATTGTAAAACAGATAAATTGGTAACGCGCCAGCACAGTGCTTCAGAAGGTATTGTATCTGTTTAGATGAAGGGTTGAGACCCTCATACCTTCCGGAAGGAAATTGACGTTTGGCCTGGGCTCTTAGTTTTGTGTGGTTGCCAAGGTAATCGGTGAACCAAAATTCAAAATCTGCACCCGTCGGATACGGATTTTTTGTGGTAATGAGCCCCTCCTCAGACTTCGTGAATGCCCGGAAATCGAATTTAGTGTTCACAAATCGACGCGATAATCTTAGCAGAAGCATCTCGGTGATGGTTTCCTCCTGCAGGCTGAAACGCGAGTGTTTTAGTGCGTGGTGAGTTTCGCTGTAAATTATTCCCGCCATGAGGCGAAAGACCCAACAAATATCTTTAGCCATTACGCCACTAACTCCTCAGCCAATCCTGCACGGATCTTGCCGGACATGAGTTTGGGGAGAAGGTAGTCGCGGGTTTCGGCCAATGTGCTTATCTCAGCACTCTTCGAACGAATAAGCTTGTCAACAGGGCCAACGAGAACTTCAAACTTCTCAGCCGCTACCGTATTCATTCCTACAGTAGAAAGGTTTGACAATTGCCTCTTGTTAATCGATCCGAATACCGTGCCGTCTTTGTCATATGACAAAAGTGCAGTTTGAAGTGAGTGTCCGAGGTAGTATGTAAGCGAAGCTAATCCGCGCTTATGCATGAAAGCGCCTACTCCGCGGCCGATACAACATTCGTCCCACGCTCTATTTAGATCGCCGACAGGAGCTCGGACACTTATGAGTGACCAATCCCGTTTCGCAATACGGGAAGGTGCACTACAGAATACTCTCGGAGACGGAAAACGCCAACCGAAGTCTCTCCGCCCCTGATAAAAGATCATTCCGTCGCCGCATTCGTTGTAGGTGTCACCCGGGGGAGACTGTCCCATTACTATGTCGAAATCGGCCTCCAGTGTGCGCTTTTCCCATCCCTCTGGTAGGCCATTGTCGCTAAAGCTGTTCGGGAAGAGGTTGGCGATGTCCTTGGCGTTTGGGCTGTCAGACGGCAGGAGGCCGCCGAGGATGGCGGCGGGGTCAGTTGCGCCTTGCATTTTTCGGCGGACGGGGCCGAAGTCGACGAACCAGTCTTTGAAGATCGCCTGCGCCATCGCCTCCAGCGTCTCATTCGTCCGCCGGTTCAGTTCGATTTTGTCGTCAATATCGCCAAGTAATTCAGCAATTGCTGCTTGTTCGAATAGTGGTGGAATGTTGATCTGAAAATCATGACAATCCGCCACCCGAATGTGACTTACTACCGATCCTGATCCTTCATGGGCTCCAAACTGGTGCTGGAGATCGGGCGAGCGGAAGGAATAATACAGAAAACGCGGCACGACTTTAGATTGGTCGGCGCGATACTGCATGATACGCTGACCTAGAAAGACGCTGCCTAATCCCTGAACGAACCCTACTTCTCCGATAGGCGCTTCACGGGTAAGCAATACGTCGCCATCTTTGATTTGGGCCCGCCGCGTCCATCGATCATAAGTATCTTGTTCAACATATCGGCAAGTCGATAGGTCAATGCGTCCGTCACGAATGTTGGTTGTTCTGATCATTCGATAGGGTGTTGGTCCATCAACCACAGGTGCCGTGCGGTTGACGCAGTCAACGATCAGTTCGCAAATGTCTTTAACGCGTCCTCTCGGCCACTCACCCATCCTCACGCACCCCTTCCAGCGCCGCCTCGATGCGCGCCTCAAGATCCCGCCCTTCAGCAAACTGCTCCGTGAGCTTTGCTCGCAGCTCCGCAAACTTCTCCTCAAACGGAATGCCGTCATCCTCTTCCGCTTCGGCGCCGACATAGCGACCGGGCGTCAGCACAAATCCCTGTTTGCTGACTTCCTCCTTATCCGCCGCCTTGCAGAACCCGGGGATGTCCTCATAGGCCTCAAGGCCTTTCGCTTCCAGATCTTCCGGCTTGCTTCGCCAGGCATGATAGGTGTCGGCGATACGGGCGATGTCTTCGGCGGAAAACTCCCGCCTTGTGCGGTCCACCATGGCGCCGAGCTTGCGCGCATCGATGAACAGGATTTCTCCCTTGCGGTCTCTATGGCCATTGGCGGATTTGTCCCGCGCCAGAAACCAGAGGCAGGCCGGAATTTGGGTTGAGTAGAACAGCTGGCCGGGCAGGGCGACCATGCAGTCCACCGCGTCCGCCTCGATCATCCGCTGGCGCATCTCCCCTTCACCAGAGGATTGCGATGACATGGAGCCGTTCGCCAGCACCACGCCCGCCGTGCCGCGCGGCGCCAGATGATGATAGATATGGCTCAGCCAGGCATAGTTTGCGTTTCCGGCCGGCGGCCTGCCGAAATGATCCCACCTCGGATCTTCGGCGAGGCTCTCCTGCCACCAGTCCGAAATATTGAAAGGCGGGTTGGCAAGGCAGTAGTCAAACTTCAGATTGGGGAAGGCGTCTTTGACAAAGCTGCCTTCATTGTTCCACGCGATCTCTGCATCAATTCCACGTGCCGCCAAATTCATCTTGGCCAACTTCCAGGTCGTATGGTTGCGCTCCTGACCATAGATCGAGATCTGGCGCTTGGCTTGCTCCACGTCTTTCTGATCGGCATGGTCTTCAATAAATTTCTCGGACTGAACAAACATGCCACCTGAGCCACAGCATGGGTCATAGACGCGGCCCTTATAGGGCTCCAGCATCTCCACCATCGTCCGCACCACAGAGCGCGGTGTGAAGAACTCGCCACCCCGGCGGCCTTCGGCGCCCGCAAAGCCCGACAGGAAATATTCATAGGCCCGCCCCAGGAGGTCCGTCGATTGGCCATCCTTGCTGTGCATGCCGATGTCGGAGAACAAAATGACCAGATCGCCGATCATGGTCTTGTCCAGTTGCGGGCGGCCATAGTCTTTCGGCAAAACGCTTTTAAGCGTGCTTTCATTCGCCTTCTCGATCGCTTCCATGGCTGCATCAATGAGGCCGCCAATATCCACACGGCGCGTCTTGCCGGTGGTCGGGTCTTCAATCTCGATATCGCGGGCGCGGGCATTCGCCTTGAGGTTTGCCCATCGCGCCAGCGGCGGCACCCAGAAGACGCGCGCGGCGAGGTATTCTTCCGGATCTTCCGGATCGGCATATTCCTCCGCTTCCAGCCGGGCATGCTGGATGTCGAAGGCGTCTGAAATGTATTTCAGAAAGATCAGGCCCAGCGCGACATGCTTGTATTCCGACGGCTCCAGATTGCCGCGCAATTTGTCGGCCGCCTTGAACAGCTCCGCTTCAAAACCGAGATCGGTGCCTGTGCCTGCCATGTCTACCTCATCCTGAAATTCGAGAGTCCCGTTGGTAGGGCAGTTTCCCTGATTCTGAAAACCCCAATCCGGACCGATCCGGCTGGCGCTCGCACATTGTCATGTGCCAAACCTGCCCTGCAAGGTGTCAATGATCGGTTTAACCCAATCCACAGATTCTCGCTTTAAGGTGGTGGAAAACAGGGGAGGTTTCCCATGCCGATTCATCACTCTCTCTGGACTGTGTCTGATCAGCCAGCCGAAGTGCCCGCGTCCAGTATGACGTCGGAACTGGAGCTGGAAAACATGATTACGGCTGCGCCTCAGATATTGTCGCGTGAGTGGATGCTGATCGGGCGTCAGGAGAATACGGGTCTGGGCGGCAGGGTGGACTTGCTGGCACTCGCGCCGGACGGGTCAGTCGTGCTGATCGAACTCAAGCGTCATCGCACCCCCCGCGAAGTGGTCGCTCAGGCAATTGATTATGCCTCTTGGGTGGAGAAGCTCGAAGCAGACGACATCGCCGCCATCTATCGCCGTTTCAATCCGGCAGGAAACCTGTCCAGCGACTTTCGGGAACGTTTCGGTCAGGTGCTGGATGAAGACGAACTCAACCAAAGCCACCAGATCGTCATAGTTGCGGCGGATCTGGACGCCAGCACCGAACGGATCGTGCACTATCTCGGTGAGCGCGACATCGCGATCAATGTCCTGTTCTTCCAGGTTTTCAAGCATGGCGACCAACGCTTTTTGAGCCGGGCATGGTTGCTGGATCCGGGGCAGGTCCAGGTCAGCGCCGCCTCCAAGACGAGGGGCGAAAAAGAGCCGTGGAATGGCGAGTATTATGGCTCATTCGGCCATAGCGACCAAAGGGATTGGGAAGAGGCGCGCCGCTATGGCTTCTTTGCCGCTGGCGGGGGCGCTTGGTACACAAACACAATGAACTTGCTGGACATTGGAGATCGCATCTGGGTGCGTGTTCCAAAGATCGGATATGTCGGTGTTGGCCGCGTAACAGGCGAGCCCGTGCGAGCGGATTCATTCGAGATCGAGGGTCAGCCAGCGCTTTCAGTTCTGAAGGGTGACTATCATCGTGCATACGCAGGCGATCCAGAGAAGGCTGAGTACTTTGTGCCTGTGGAATGGCTGCGCTCGGTGCCGTTGTCTGAAGCCATCAATGACGTCGGCATGTTTGGCAATCAGAATACTGTCTGCGCTCCCAAGACGCCAAGCTGGCGAATGACGGTTGAGACTTTGAAGGCGCGGTTTGGTGTTGAGGGTTGAGCAGTGCACTATCCAGCTCACGATACTCGGAAGAAATTCGCCTAATCGAATCGGGGTGGCATTTCAGGCTCTGGCTTGCCCCGTTCATTGTTGCTTGAGAGGAATTGTATGAAGAATCCGTATTTGAAAACCAAGCGTTTGGCTGACGTGATCGCGGCAATAACCGCCTTGGGCACCTATAAATTTTACAAGCTCGATATGAAGGGGTGGTCTGACAGGATTTCGGGCAAAGCGAACGCAGAACACTGGAAAGCGATATTCCTGGAGCATCCGGAGTTTTTTCGTCTGGACAGTGACGGCGCAAAGGCTTCGCTTGTTTGGCGTCGGCAGTTTCCCAAGACATATCATGTGGACCGAAAAGAAGATGTGCCGCTTCCGGATGGTCAGAAGAGTCACCCAGACAATGGCCGGTTTAGCCGTAGGCCGCTTGAACCGGTTGAAATTACGGCGCTGATCAATGTTGCTACCAATCTCCATGATCGCGCACTGGAGCAGCACAAAGCCCGGCGATGGTGGATTCCTCTATTCACGGGTGTCTTGGCTTTGATTGGCGCTGTAATCGGTGGATGGTTGTCGGGTGGGGCATTCTAGTGTGGGATGAACTTTTGAGCCTACTACGCTACCCATAAGAGCCAACATATGCGGGTATATTTGCGGGTATCCTCCAATCAATTAGAATAATTGTTATTATAAATCATATCATTAAGCGTACAATTTGATGCCTCTTCTGGCACCAGATGTTTCGGTTGGCCGTCCTGTGGGGCGGCCTTTTTTGTGGGGTCAGGGGGCGGCGGTCAGGTCGCGATAGGTCCCGGGGGTCTGGCCCGCCCAGCGCTTGAAGGCGCGGGTGAAGGCGCTCTGTTCGGAAAACCCTGTCAGGAAAGCCACTTCCGCAATGGAATAGCGCGTGTCGGCGAGAAAGCGCTCGGCCGTCTCGCGCCGCGCCTGGTCCACCAGGGCCTGGAAGGTCAGCCCCTGGTCCGACAGCCGGCGCTGCAGCGTCCGGGCACTCATGCCGAGATCCGAGGCAACTTGCGCCAGCGACGGAATGCCATCGGTCAGCACATCGGCAATCTGCAGCACGACCTGCCGGTCCAGCTGGCGATCCCCGGACTCGGCCGGCAGCATTCCCTCGGCCTGGGCGCTCAGGAATTTCCAGATGCTTTCGTCGCCGACCAGGTTCGGCTTGTCGAGCCGCTCGGCCGGGATGATCAGTGCGTCAATGTCCGCCCCGAAAGTGATCGGACAGCGAAAGTGTGCCTCCAGTAGCTCCCGCGAGCCGGCCGGTTCCGGGTGGCAGAACTGTACCGCGCCCGGTTTCGAATTCGGGCCGGTCGCCTCCCGGCACAGCGTGACATAGGTGGCCAGCGCGCCCTCGCTCGACAGGTCCAGGCCGAGGCGCGGCGTGTCCGGCCGCCGGTGCGTCCACCAGAATGTGTCGCCCTTGTCATACAGTTTGAACGTCGAGGCCGTATTGTAGGCGCGCGCATGGCGGTCCATCCGCAGGAAGGACTGGCGCAGCGTCGGTGCCGATTTCCAGGCCAGGCCCACAGCGCCGAAATCGGAGCAGGTGGCCGACATGCTGACGCCGAGCAGGAAGCGGATATCCGGTGTCTCGGTCTCGGCGATGGTTTCCAGCAAGCTGTAATAATTGGCGGCGTGGATCATGGCGGGCGGCGGGCCGGCCGATGGCGACGGGTCGAGTCCGGCCACACGGCACAACATGTCCCGATCCATCCGGTCGCTGAGCCGCTCAATGATCCTCAATACGAAGACGGTTGAAACTGTTGCCATCTCCCGCGCGCTCCCCGCTTTGGCCTTCCCGCCAAGGGCGCGATCCCCATCGCACCTCACGCTTTCACATTGCGCCAAAGGGATTGTCGCGTCCAGTCAACAGGATGTCGCGACCGGTCAATACGCTCATCGTCGCCCCTCATACGATGAGTACAGATCAGCTCAGGGTGACGCTCCAGACCGGGAGTATCTCCCCGCCGGGCTGGCAAACTGGACCACCAGACCCAACAGCCGCGAGGAAAAAGACCCATGTTGAATTCACCCAGTACGCCACAAGCGCTTCTCAAGTTCATCGCGACGGCCACGGCTGTCATTGCCCTGATCGGCGTTGCAGCCGAAGCCGAGAGCCAAGGCGCCCGCCCGGCGTCGGCCAAGATGCCGCCGGTCAATGATGGCTTGCCCATGCCAGGATTTGTGGTGACCACGGATGGTACAGCCATCGTTGTCACCGATCCGCAAAATGATTTCCTGTCTCCTGACGGCGTCACTTGGGGCGTGGTCGGGCAAAGCATCACGGAGAACGGCACCGTCGAAAATATCGGCGATCTGTTCGCGGTTGCCGAGCAAACCGGCATGCCCGTATTCGTCTCTCCGCATTACTATTATGAGCACGATCATGAGTGGCTCTTCGAGGGCACGCTCGAGACCTTGATGCACTCCATCGGCATGTTCGACCGTCCATCCGCCTTGAACCTCGAAGGATTCGAAGGGTCTGGTGCTGACTGGCTGGACCAGTACAAGCCCTATATCGAGAATGGTGAGACGGTGGTGACCAGCCCGCACAAAGTCTATGGCCCGGATAGCAATGACCTTGCGCTCCAGCTGCGTAAAGCCGGCATCAACAAGGTCATTCTTGCAGGAATGTCATCAAATCTGTGTACGGAGTCCCACATGCGCAGCCTGATCGAATCAGGTTTCGAGGTCATGGTTGTGACTGATGCAACGGCCGGAGCCATCACAGAGCACTACAACGGCTATGACGCATCCCTCACCAATTTTCGAATGATTGCCAGTGCCGTTGATAACACCGCCAACACGGTGAAGGCGATCAGATCCGCCTACAAGAAATAAGCTTCGGAGCCATCTTTCCTGCGCCCTCTCCCCGGATGGCTCCCTTGGCGCCCAGTTGAACTCACCCACCCACACCCATCAGCTGGGCGCCCTCTTGTTTCGTCGGCGGATATTTGCAGGCCTCCCGCCGCCCGAAAATGCGTACTCCTGCGCGCAGCCCCTGAACCATCGGCCTGTTCCGCCAGATGACTGGCATTCACCCCTCAAGGATATCTGACATGACCAAGAAACTTTATCTCACTGGCATGGCCATCGCGATTGCGATGTCGGCCTCAATGCCCGCTTTCGCAGAAGACGAATACAATGTGTCGAACGGCGTAACGACAGCGGGCGTTCCCCTGGGCCTGCACGGCGTCGACGCAGTCGCCCTGACCACCTATAACGCAGTCGCCGAAGGCGACGCCGCGCATACGGTTGTTGAAGATGGCGTCGCCTACTATTTTGCGTCTGCGGAATCGGCTCGCAAATTCAAGACTGATCCGGTGCGCTTTGCCCCGCAATATGGTGGCTTCTGCGCTTATGCTGTCGCCCTTGGCAAGAAGTTCGACGGTGATCCTCACTATGCAGACATTGTCGATGGCAAGCTCTACCTGTTCGTGAACGCAGACGTCTTTGAAAAATACAAGAAAGACAAGGTGAAGATTCTCAAACGCGCTGAAAAGACCTGGCCGTCGATCCAGCACAAGGCTGTTGGTGATCTCTGATCCTTTCATTGGCGGCCGGGCGGTGCGTCCGGCCGCATTCTTTCCTTCAGATATTTCAGGAGCCCCATATGCGCCCCCCTTTACCTCCTTTCACAGTGCAAACGGCTATCGAGAAAGTCCGCCTCGCCGAAGATGCGTGGAACGGGCAGGATCCCGAGAAAGTGTCGCTGGCCTATACCGAGGATAGTATCTGGCGAAACCGCGACCTCTTCATCAATGGTCGCGCCGAAATCGTCAGTTTCCTGACTGCCAAGTGGCGGCGAGAGATCCAGTATCGATTGATCAAGGAGTTGTTCGCCTTTTCTGACAACCGGATTGCTGTGCGATATGCGTACGAATTTCACGATCGCACCGGTCAATGGTACCGGGCATATGGCAACGAGAATTGGGAGTTCAGCGAGTCTGGCTTGATGCAACGACGGCATGCCAGCATCAACAACCTTCCCATCTCGGCAGGTGAAAGAAAGTTCCGCTGGCTGATGGGCCGTCGTCCTGACGATTATCCCGGCCTCAGCGAGTTGGGGCTGTAGGGTAGGCACCGAAGCCGCCCTAATCCCCGACGATCACCTGTGTCAGGCGGTCTGTGTACTTGCCAGCGGGGGCGTGAGTGGTGTCGGGGCGGATCAGGATGCCCAGCCGGTGTTGCGAGCTGGCGGCACTCTTGACCAGTGCGGTCTCTGCGCTCGGCGCAGGCGCCACCAGCTTGCCATCGATGCGCAAGTCATAGGCGATTCCCGTGGGCGTGAACTCGTGACGCAGCTCTCCGCCATTCTGTGACAGAAGATAGATGGAGTAGAGCGTGTTGGCGTCCACAGCGAAATCGACCGATTTTTCCAGTCCCTTCCTCATGGGACCAAAATCGAGCGGCCAGTGCACGTCTAGTACATTGTCTGAACTCTGCCTCAATCGTTTGTATTGTGAGTATCTATGTTTCCAAGCATGTTCAGCGCGCTGATGAGAGCGTCCCATTGCGCTGCCTCAAGCTTTGCCTTGAGCGCCGTTTGGGCATCATTCCATCGGGTGACGATGTCGGTCAGCAAGGCACGTCCCTGATCGGTCAGGCGGACATGGCGCGCGCGCAGGCCCTCTGGCGTGAAGGTTTCGACCTGGCCTGTACGTTCAAGCGCCGCGATGTTTCTGACCATGGTTGTGCGCTCGGTGCGCATGCGCGCTGCGAAATCGGCGACGGAGGTATCTTGCAGATAGTAGAGCTGCATCAAAAGAGAGGCCTGTCCGGGAGCGATGCCGGCTCCGTCCAGATAGGCACCGTAATGACGGGCAAGCGCGCGATTTGCGGCGCGGGCCGCCTCGGCCATGCACACGTGAGGGCTGTGGCGGAGGTCTTCCAACAGCGGGATCTTGTCTGTCTTGTCCGTCAGCATGACGCGTGTCCTGCACTGATTTTCTAGGTCGTCGATGATTGGGGGATTTACCGCGACCCCATTAAGTGTGCATATACACATAACTTGAATGAGAAGACCAGAGGTCAAGAAGGAGGTGTGACATGGCGCATTTGGACAAAAGCGTCGCGATTGTGGGGGCGGGCGATTATATTGGCACGGCCATTGCGAAAAAATTCGCTTCTGAGGGGTATTTGATCGTGGCAGGCCGGCGCAATGGCGACAAGCTTGAGCCTCTGGTCGCCGAGATAGAGGCGGCCGGTGGCAGGATCTCAGCCCGATCTCTGGATGCGCGCGAACCAGAAGATGTCACCGCTTTCCTTGCCGAAGCGGACGCGTTGGCACCGCTCGCCCTTACCATTTTCAATGTGGGGGCCAATGTGAATTTTCCCATACTTGAGACGACGGATCGCGTGTTCCGCAAGGTCTGGGAGATGGCCTGCTTCGCCGGCTTCGTGACGGGGCGCGAATCTGCGCGGCTGATGCTTGAGCATGGGGAGGGCAAGATCTTCTTTACCGGTGCAACCGCAGGGCGACGCGGGGGGAATGGCTACGCCGCCTTTGCCGCGGCCAAGTTCGGATTGCGCGCCGTTGCCGAATCCATGGCGCGCGAACTTTGGCCCCGGCATATCCACGTGGCCCATCTCATCATTGACGCTGGCGTCGATACCGAATGGGTGCGCGAACGGATCAGGCAGGCAGGTGGGCCAGACAACCCGCCGGGCCTGATGCCACCCGAAGCCATCGCGGATGCCTATTGGCAATTGTTCCAGCAACCGGAAACAGCCTGGACCTTCGAACAGGAAATCCGTCCCTATGGGGAGACATGGTGATGCGTGATGTGAGCGTTGAATTCCATTTCGATTTCGGCAGCCCGAATGCTTATCTCAGCCACAAGGTGATTCCGGACGTGGAGGCGCGCACCGGAGTGAGCTTCACCTATGTGCCGGTTCTGCTGGGCGGTGTGTTCAAGGCGACAGGCAATCAGTCCCCGGTGATGGCGTTTGCGGGTATTCGAAACAAACCGGAATATGAGCGGCTCGAAATGATGCGGTTCATCGAGCGGCATGGCCTGACCCAGGCCTTCGCGATGAACCCGCATTTTCCGGTCAACACGCTGGCGATCATGCGCGGCGCCGTGGCGGCGCAGCATCTGGACGTGTTCAAGCCCTATGTGAACGCGATCTACGCTGCGATGTGGCAGGGCGCGCAAAAGATGGATGATCCTGAAACGATCGGAAGGGTTCTGACCGCAGCGGATTTGCCCGCAGACGCCTTGATGGCCAAGGCGCAGGATTCCGGGATCAAGCAGGAATTGGTGGACAACACCACGGCCTCCGTCGAGCGCGGCAATTTCGGCTCACCCACCTTCTTCGTGAAGGAGAGGATGTGGTTCGGCAAGGACAGGTTGCGCGACGTGGAAGAGGCCATCCTCGCTGCCAGGGCTGCCTGACAGGCCCTGTGCATCGCAAACGAAAAAGCCCGCTCTCCAATGCGCCGGAGGGCGGGCTTTCGTGACTCTGGGGTAACGCTCAGACTTAGTCGAGGCCGAGGGCGGATTCGATCAGGGACCAGTCGACCAGCTTGAAGTTCTGGTCGACGCCGGAGGCCGGATTGCCATCATCCTGAACGACGAGAATGCCTTTCGGGAAGCCCGGCAGCGCCGCAGAGCTGACATCCAGACCATCCGTATGCGTTACAGCGTCGATGGAGCCGTCGGCATTGGCCGTTACGGTGAAGACGCCGCGCGGCGCATGAGGGGCTTTCAGGTCATAGACGACAAACCGGTCTGCGGCCTGGGACGACGCAACAAGGTAACCCGCGCCATCTGCACCGGCCCAGATGTCCATGCCTTCAACATCGGCGACCAGGCCATTCTGTGCGGCGATCGTGTCGACGCTGACCGGGGCGGCAGACCAGTCATTCAGGTCGAGTTTCCAGATGCCGTGCTCTTCCTCACCGAGAAAGACCTGACCATTGGCTTCGTCAAATACACAGCCTTCCAGTTGAAGCTGGCCGAACTGGCCAACCTGGATTTCAGCGACCAGCTCCGGACCTTCACTCATCTTGTCGGTCTGGACAGACCAGACCTGGGCCATGCCGTCCTTATAAGTGGGCATTGCGTAATAGGTGGTGCCGACCTGACCAGCACAGATGCCATAGGGTTCGTCTTTCTGTGTTGGCGTGTCGCCAACATGGCTGACCGTGGCGGTGACCGGGTCGATGGCAAACCAGCTGATGGAATTGGTTTCGTCATTCGAGGCGACAGCGACATCGCCGCGCAGGTCGACATTGTTGACGCGGCCGACATCAAGGAATTGAAGCTCTTCGCCTGCGAGATTGTAGACGTGGAGGCCTTCATCCTTGTTGGTGCCGAGCACCAGGCTGTCAGCCGGGTTTGCGACATTCACCCAGACAGCCGGATCGTCCGCCTTGTCGCCTGTGCCTGTCATGGGCGCCGTTTCGATAGATGCCGGGATGGGCGCAGTGTCGATGGCGTAAATCTGCTGGGCAGGCTCTGTGGCGCAGGCAGACAGAAGCAGGGCGGCGAGGGGAATATAGCGTTTCATGAACACTCCTCAGGGGCTGGGACAAACAGGGTTCGGGTCGGTATTCCCTGCGTCCGGCGCAAGATCAAGACGCGCGGGCGAGTTTTCACAAATGTGCCATGATGCGCGTCTGTCGGACATGAAAAAAGCAGGCCAATTGGCCTGCTTTTCCCGGATAGTGATCTTGTCGAACTTGGCTCAGGTGCCTTGACCTGGCGCCGGGGTCCGCAATGCACCGCGCTGGGCTTCACCAGCCATTTTCTCACCTTGAGCCTCATGACGGGCCCACTGTTCTGCAGTCATGCAGATCTTGCCAGGATAGACTTTGCCCGGGATCGCTACGCGCTCACAGATCATGTTCTCGTCATTGGACGCATCGGCGACCGAGTAGCCCTCTTTCTTTTTGAGGGCGCAGCCGGATACCGCGATCAGGGCGGCCAGAGCCAGAATTGGTGCTTTCATGAAAAATTCTCCCGCTAATTGTATCCTTCTAGCAGGAAAAACACCGGGTGCACCCCCTAACGCAAGGAAAATGTACCCAAACGATTGCAGATGCACAGGTTTTTGGCTGAGTGCCATGCGTTCAAACAAAACCGGGCGAGGATCGCTCCCCGCCCGGCTTTCGGTAAGTCTCGTCAACCCAGCCTAGTAGGTCAGGCGGGCACCGATGACATAGCGGGCACCATATTCGTCATACTGAGACAAACGGCTTTCTGCGCCGTGATAATAGTATTCCGGCTCGTCGGTGAGGTTCTTGCCTTCGACATAGATCTGGAGGTTGTCGTTGACGTCGTATTTGGCTGACGCTTCGACGCTGAGGTGATCGCTGGTGTAGCGGTCCAGATCGGCGCCGAACAGCTCGTCGAGATAGTCATCGCGGAAATTGGCCGAGATGCGCAGATCCCACGGGCCCTTGTCGTAGCCGATGGAGGCGTTCCAGATGAGGTCGTTCTGCTTGAGCAGCGGCACGTCGCGGGTCTGGGCCACATCCTCTTCGTCCGGGACGGACGCTTCGGATTCAACGATGGTGACATTGGCGGAGGCGAGGAAGCCTTCCCAGAAGCCGCCCAGGAAGTCGAGCTGCTGGACATAGTTGAGTTCGAGGCCCTGCACCGTGGCGGTCTCGCCATTGATGTAGGTGGCGACTTCTTCGATGTCCGCACCGGCATCGCCAAGGAAGCCCAGATCGATGGAGCCTGGCAGCTGGTCAATGTCATAGGTGGCGCCGAAGATCGGGTTGCGGATGTCCTTGTAGAACAAGCCAGCCGACAGGACCGACAGCTTGGTCGGGTAGTATTCGATCGACAGGTCAAAATTGTTGGCCTCGTACGGGTCGAGATTGGGGTTACCCATTTCGACTTCGTCGCGGTCATCATTCAAGGCAGCTGTCGGGCGCATCTCACCGAAGGCCGGGCGGACCAGCGAAGCGTAATAGGCTGCGCGGCCGACGACATTTTCGGAGAAGGCATATTTCAGGTTCAGGCTCGGCAGAACGTGGACATATTCATCGTCGAACTGGCGTGTGCCGACCTGGTCTGGATCGCCACCTTCATAGAAGACATTGCCCGTGGTTGATACGTCAGTGGCTTCGATACGCGCCCCGGCAACGACGGTCAGGTCGTTGATCTGGAAGGTGCCCATGCCGTAGCCGGCGATGATCATCTCGTCGATTGTGTAGTCGCCGGCGAGGCTGTCGAAATTCGTACCGTCTTCGTCCAGCTCATCGGCGGTGAAGGTTCCGCGCAGGGCCCGGGTCAGGCCGGCGCTCGGCCATTCGAACATCGGGTTGTTCATGCGCCAGCCGGAAATCTGGCTGTTGGCATTGATGTAATCGGTCAGGGCGACATCGTCGCGTTCCCAGATGAAGAGGTTCTCGTCACGGACCTTTTCGCGGTCGCGGACCTTCACACCCATTTTCCAGGTCACGGGCGTATTGCCGAGGACGGTGTCATTGGTCAGGTCGAGCTTGTAGGCCCATTCAGTGTCTTCGTTGACCGTGAACTCCTGCTCGTAGGCGTCCATTTCATAACTGGCCGGGTCATACAGGAAATCGATGCCCGTGCCGGAGAGCTTCGGTTTCTGCGGGTCGGAGTTGTCCCACACGACGATGCCATCGCCTTCCATGTCGTCGGAGCGGAAGGCTACGTCGTGATTGTTGGAATCGTCTTCTTCGGCATAGGCGTAGGACACTTCGTAATCGACGGTCCAGTTGCCGGCGAAAGTCTTGCCGCCCAGCGCATAGGTCTGGATCTTGCGGGTCTCTTCGCGCTGGCGGACTTCGACGTCTGCTTCGGCGAAGTTGAAGTTGTAGAGGTTGCCGTCAACGCTGACACCTTCTTCGGCGAGGTCGCGGAACTCGAATTTGTTGCGGACTTCGTCGTCCGTGTATTCGTTGACCAATGTGCGCAGGTAGAGCTCAGTGTTCTCGGTCATGCGGTAGTCGACATTGAAGACGAGGCCGACGCGCTCGCGCGTCAGGTCGTACCAGCGCATTTCATAATCATCGTTCGGAATGAAAGCGTTCAGGTCGTCGTCGAAGCCCCAGCCGCCGGTTTCGTTGTTATGGGCCTGAATGCCGAGGCTCTGATAGTTGATGGACGCCGCAATGCCGAGCTTGTCGCCAAACACGTTGGAATAGGTCAGCGTGGCTTTCGGGGAGACGTCTTCGGTCAGCTCATTGTAGGAGCCTTCGACCTTGGCGCGGATGAACTGGCCGTCGCGGTCAAAGGCGGAGATGGTCTTGAGGTTGATGACGCCGCCGATTGTGTCGGCATCGACATCCGGGGTCAGGGATTTCTGGACTTCGATACCGTCCAGAAGGTCAGATGGCACACCATCCAGCAGGACGCCGCGGCGATCTTCCGGAGACGGCGTGCGCACGCCGT